>Ga0256407_10000055_pt1 | contig 270969 bp, 251 predicted proteins | sample RumenRJG_04DNA_FD_193489 | JGI IMG/M metagenome (GOLD analysis project Ga0256407, IMG submission 193489) | Bovine rumen microbial communities from Lethbridge, Alberta, Canada - RJG_04 | ecosystem: Host-associated > Mammals > Digestive system > Stomach > Rumen | place: Canada: Alberta...
TAAGTCAGACAGCAAGTGGAAAATATTATGTGAGTATCCTGTTTGCGTACGAAAACCAAGTACAGAAAACAGAACCACAGAAATTTTTAGGTCTTGATTTTTCTATGCACGAATTGTATGTTGACAGTAACGGAAATTGTCCGCAGTTTCCGAGATATTACAGACTGTCCGAAAAGAAACTGAAAAAAGAACAAAGAAAGCTGTCCAAAATGGAAAAAGGTTCAAAGAACAGAGAAAAACAGCGTATCAGAGTTGCTAAACTGCATGAAAAAGTTGCCAATCAAAGAAAAGATTTTCTGCACAAGCTGTCAAGACAGATAGCCAATGTCTATGATTGCGTGTGTATAGAAGATTTGAATATGAAAGCAATATCACAGGCACTGCATTTCGGAAAGTCAGTTGCTGATAACGGCTGGGGAATGTTCACAACATTTTTGCAATACAAACTTGAAGAAACGGGGAAACAGCTTGTTAGAATTGCTAAGTTTTTTGCCAGTTCACAGCTTTGTAGTGTCTGTGGGTATCAGAACAGTGATACAAAAGATTTGTCTGTCAGAGAATGGACTTGTCCTTGCTGTCAGACAAATCACGACCGTGATATAAATGCTGCTGTAAACATACGAAATGAAGGTATGAAAGTAGCATTGGCATAAGATAATAAAAAAACAAAACCGTGGGACACACGGGGTTAGCTCGCTGATACTGTACAGGTTGCTGTACTTGAACGAGAAGCCCCCGCCTCTAAGCGAAGCGTAGGCGGCGGGAGTATGTCACATCTGAAGCGTGTTGCCAATGCTGAGCTGTGGCTGGAAACACGTGCTATTGACTTTCACCGCTCCAATTCCCGTCTTTTGAAAAAAGCTCTCCGACTAAAGGAAAAGGACGATGTAAGCACGGCTCTTTATGTCAATGCGGCAACAATTACCGATAACTACTGGATTAAGCCTTTTGACAGTGAACTGAGTTATAGTAACGTGCGTTTTACCGATGATTATTTTTCAAGACTGGTTTCAAGACTGGCACTTAAAGGAGGTTATGCAAGCTTCAACCGCACTGCTAATTTAAATCAGACACAAACACCCGAACTCACAAACACAGGCAGCTTTGAAAAATGCTGGAAACTTATTGACGGCAAATGGTGGATGTATAAAACTGCAAATCATGAAGAAATGTTTTCGGAGCTGTTTATATATCACTTGGGAAAAAAACTGGGTATGAATATGGCAGTATATGAGCGTGGCGACAAATGCGTAAAATCACTTGATTTTACAGACAGTGCAAGCGTAAATTTTGAGCCTGCCTTTACGTTTATGGGCGATAATGAAGATTATGAAGATGTTTTTGCAAGGCTGAATGAACTTTGTCCACAGGCTTCAGCCGATTTTGTGAAAATGATTTTTCTTGACACGCTGACTGCAAATCCTGACAGACACACAGCAAACTTCGGACTGCTCCGTGACATAAAAACAGGAAAGCTTATCGGCTTTGCTCCTGTTTTCGACCATAATATGGCACTTATTGCAAGAGGTTATCCGAAAACCGTATCTAAAAACGATATTCTTATCTGTCTGTTTAATGATTTTATAAACAATCATACCGAGTTTAAAAAATATCTCCCGATTGTTACGGAAGATGTTCTGAAATCTGTTCTTGCAACAGTCAATATGAAAGTACGCAGCAAGGATATTATAGAATTTCTTATGAAGCGGTATGCACTCATTCAAAAAAACTGAAAAGACTTTATCATCTCGTTGACAAAATAAAGTTTAGGTAATAATATATATAGGATAGTCTTTGAAATTACATTTTTCGGAAAGGAAGTTAAGATTATGGATATAAGAGAAGAGTCTTTGAAAAAGCATTATGAGTGGAAAGGAAAAATTGAGGTAGTTGCCGTACCAGAGCTTAAAACCTCTCACGATCTGGCTGTTGCATATACTCCGGGAGTAGCAGAGCCTTGTATGGTTATACATAACGATTATGAAAAATCATTTGAGCTGACAAGAAGGCATAATCTTGTAGCTGTGGTAACTGACGGAACTGCTGTTCTGGGACTTGGCGATATAGGCCCTGAGGCTGGTATGCCCGTTATGGAGGGAAAATGTGCTTTGTTCAAGACTTTTGCCGATGTTGACGCATTTCCCATATGTGTACGCTCAAAGGATACAGATGAAATTGTAAGAACGGTTTATCTGATTTCGGGAAGCTTCGGCGGAATAAATCTTGAAGATATTGCCGCTCCACGCTGTTTTGAGATAGAGGAAAAGCTCAAGAAAATCTGCGATATACCCGTATTTCACGATGACCAGCACGGTACTGCAATAGTTGTTGCTGCTGCGGCTATAAATGCTATGAAGATAGTAAATAAAAAATTTGATGAAATAAGGGTAGTTATAAGCGGAGCAGGTTCGGCAGGAATTGCTATTGCAAAGCATATGATGAGATTAGGGGTAAAGAATATAATTATGGTTGACGCAAAGGGCATAATTGTAGAGGACGACCCGAGATTAAATCCCGCAAAGCTCGAAATGAGCAGAATTACCAACAGGGAGCATATAACAGGAGGTCTTGCAGAAGCTGTAAAGGGAGCTGATTTGTTCATCGGAGTTTCAGCGGCAGGAATACTTACTGAGGATATGGTAAAGACTATGAACAGCGATGCAGTAGTATTTGCTATGGCAAACCCTGTTCCCGAAATTATGCCTGACATAGCTAAAAAGGCAGGAGCAAGAATTGTAGGAACGGGACGTTCTGATTTTGCAAATCAGATTAATAATGTTCTTGCATTCCCGGGTATATTCAGGGGAGCGTTGGACTGTCGTGCAAGGGAAATCAACGATGATATGAACATAGCCGCTTCATATGCAATAGCAGGACTTGTTTCAGATGATAAGCTTTGTGAGGACTACATACTGCCCGATGCACTCGATAAAAGAATAGGTTCGGCAGTTGCCGAAGCTGTAATGGAAGCTGCAAGAAAATCAGGTTCAGCAAGACTTTAATTAAAATCAAAACACGGAGCTGAAATTTCAGTTCCGTGTTTTTTAGAGTTTAAAAATTGGGGGGGTATATTTAAGCTTCGGGTACAACGGGAAGAGCAGCTATAGCCTTTGCAATTTCCTCATCTGTAGGAATATAGTCTGACATTTCGCCGTCATTGTACTTCTGATAAGCAACAAGGTCAAAATAGCCTGTACCCGTAAGACCAAAGAGTATTGTTTTCTCCTCGCCTGTTTCCTTACACTTCAGAGCCTCGTCTATTGCAACACGTATAGCGTGTGAGCTTTCGGGAGCAGGGAGTATACCCTCGATACGTGCAAACTGTTCGGCAGCTTCAAATACGGAAGTCTGTTCTACAGAAACAGCCTCCATATATCCGTCATGATAAAGCTGGCTGAGTGTTGATGACATACCGTGGAATCTCAGACCTCCTGCGTGGTTTGCCGAAGGTATAAAGCTTGAACCAAGTGTGTACATCTTAGCAAGAGGACATATCATACCTGTATCGCAGAAATCATAAGCAAATGTACCTCTTGTAAAGCTGGGACATGATGCAGGTTCTACTGCAATAAAGCGGTAATCATTTTCTCCACGGAGTTTTTCGCCCATAAACGGTGATATAAGACCGCCGAGGTTTGAACCGCCTCCGGCACAGCCTATTATAATATCGGGTTTAATGCCGTACTTGTCAAGAGCAGCTTTTGCCTCAAGTCCTATTACAGACTGATGAAGAAGTACCTGATTGAGTACAGAACCGAGAACATATCTGTATCCGGGATTTGATACGGCAACCTCAACAGCCTCAGATATAGCACAGCCAAGACTTCCTGTAGTACCGGGGTGAGCTTCGAGTATCTTTCTTCCTACATTTGTGGTAGTTGAGGGTGAGGGAGTAACCGATGCACCATAGGTACGCATAACCTCACGTCTGAAAGGCTTCTGCTCATAGCTTACTTTAACCATATAAACCTTGCAGTCAAGACCGAGATATGCACAAGCCATTGAAAGAGCAGTACCCCACTGACCTGCACCTGTTTCTGTAGTTACGCCTTTAAGTCCCTGTTTCTTTGCGTAGTAAGCCTGAGCTATTGCAGAATTGAGCTTATGGCTTCCGCTTGTATTGTTGCCCTCGAATTTATAGTAGATTTTTGCAGGTGTGCCGAGTGCTTTTTCAAGGCAGTATGCACGTACAAGGGGAGCAGGTCTGTACATTTTGTAGAAGTCACGTATTTCCTGCGGAATTTCAAAGTAGGGAGTAGTATCATCAAGTTCCTGCTTTACGAGTTCTTCACAGAAAATAGCACTCATCTGCTCTGCGGTAAGAGGCTTGCAGGTTGAAGGGTCTAACAGCGGAGCGGGCTTGTTTTTCATATCCGCTCTCAGGTTATACCATTTGTCGGGAATTTCGGATTCACTCAGATAAATTTTATAGGGTATCTTGTTTTCAGACATTTTGCATATCTCCTTTTGTATTCAGATTAAGATTTATAATTAAGTTATGCGGTTAAACACATAACATTCTCTTTTTAGTAAAGTTTAAGATTTCGACTTTAAAAAACCGCACCATCGTTTTTTCAGTAACTTCATATAAATTTCTCCGTAAAAACAAAAAAGCCTATCCCAAGCATAAAACAATGCCGGGACAGGAATATCCTGCGGTGCCACCCTGCTTGACGCAATATGCGTCCTCTCAGTACGTACAGATATACGTCAACCTTTGATTACGGAAGGTCATTATTCCGTCTTGCATACTCTGCTTGAAAAAGCGTTTCAGCTCGCCCTCAGAAGTCCATTCCGCTCTGTCTGTCCTGCCGCAATCTCACCGCCTGCGGCTCTCTTTGAAGCTATAGTCCAGAGCGTACTTACTCTCCATCATCGGTGTATTCTGATGTTATCACAATCAGCCTGAAAAGTCAAGCGGATTTCTGAAAAATTATATAAAAAATTTCCTGTTTCTTATATAAGAAACAGGAAATTTCAATAAATAACCGATTATCCCTTTACAGCACCTGCAACGATACCCTTTATTATATATTTCTGACAAATCAGATAGAAGATAACGATAGGTATAATTGAAAGCACAATCATAGCCATCATATTAGCCATATCAATAGAGCCGTAGCCGCCTCTCAGATACTGAATAGCCATAGGGAGCGTTCTTGCATCTGATGTGTTGAGGAGCAGATAGGGGAGAAGATAGTCATTCCATATCCACATAGCGTTAAGGATAGCAACCGTAATCGCCGTGGGTTTAAGTATAGGGAATACTACAAGGAAGAATGTTTTTACAGGACCGCAGCCGTCAATCATAGCGGCTTCTTCGATTTCGAGGGGTACGCTTTTTATAAAGCCTACAAACATAAACACGGCAAGTCCTGCACCAAATCCGAGGTATACGAATATGATACCCACAACATTATTCAGATTTACCATAGCCGTAACCTGAGTCATAGGGTACATTACCATCTGGAAAGGAACTATCATAGAAAATGCACACAAGAGGTAAAGAAGCTGTGAATACCATTTCTTTACACGGACGATAAACCATGCACACATAGATGTACATACAATTATAAGTGCCACGGAAAATACAGTGATAAACAGTGAAGTAAAGAAAGCACTGAAAAATCCGATTTTTCCTGCACCCTCGATATAGTTGTCGAATCCTACAAATGACTGGGGATTCGGAAATGCAAACGGTTCGTTACTGAGATAGAGCTTTCCCTTGAAGGAATTCATCAGAACGAGAAGTATGGGAGCTATGAAAAGGCAAGCCAGCACAACAAGCAGAATGAAAAACGGAATATCCTTTTTTTCAATTTTGTTTTTAACTTTAGTATCGCTTTCGCTGTCTATTATGACCTTTTTAACGTCCTGTTTGGGTACATAAGCACCCATAACGCCGTTTTCGTCCACAACGGGAACCTGAACCTGAACTTTAAGCTGTTTTTCTGCCATCAGCTTTCAACCTCCTTACTTCTTGTAAGATAAAGCTGAGTAAGTGCTATGACTGCAACTATGATAAAGAATACAACAGCCTTAGCCTGTCCTACACCCTGATAACCAACTCTGCCGTAGAATGTGTTGTATATGTCGAGAGCGAGCATCTGGGTTTCCTGACCGGGAGCACCTGCCGTGAGAGCAAGGTTCTGGTCGAAAAGCTTGAATGAGTTTGTGAGTGTAAGGAACGTACAGATAGTTACAGAGGGCATAACCTGCGGAATGGTAATTCTTGTGAGCTTCTGTAAATTTGTAGCACCGTCAATATCGGCAGCTTCAAGCAAATCGGGGGAAACATTCTGTATGCCGGCTATGTAAATAATCATCATATATCCGATTAACTGCCAGTTCATCAGGATTACAAGTCCCCAGAAGCCGTAGGAAGCGTCATAGGTTATGGATAAATCAAAATAGGAAAGTACGCCGTTGATAATCATGAGCCATATGTAACCGAGTACGATACCGCCTATGAGGTTAGGCATAAAGAATACTGTTCTGAAAATATTTGTACCTTTCAGGCTTTTTGTAAGCAGCAGTGCAAGCAGAAACGCAATAACGTTTATTGTAATAACGGAAACTATGGTAAACTTAACCGTGAACCACAGAGCGTCAATAAATGCACTGTCCTCGAAAGCCTTTGCATAGTTGCTGAAGCCTACCCACTGAGCCTTTGTTACTGTCTTGAACTTTGTGAAGGACAGATAAATTCCCATAAGGAAAGGTGCTATAAACGATATGATGAATGCAACTACAGTAGGCACTACAAACAGCGGAAACCATCTTTTTATCGCTTTTTGCATTTGATACAGACCTCCTCTTTTAATATTATTTTGTTGGTGAAGTACTCACCGCCTATAGAGGCGGGAGCTTCCTTTAATCCGCCCAACCTTGCAAAGGATTTCATTTTACAGGCATCAGTTTCCGAGGCTATGGGTTTTTTATGAGGCAAACCCTTCCCGTACTCCCTACGGTACTGTTGTCTTACGAACAACTTTTGGAAACCCTATATGTATATTTCAGCAACACATATTTATATTGTCAAGGAAAAAGTCAGCCTTGCGGCTGACGGGCAATTCATCCCTCCACCTAAGAGGTGGGGGACTTCTTGCCCATTTAGGTTAAAATTTCTGTAAAAGGGAATATACGGCATATTAAGTTTTATATATTTTCAGAAAAAATATACTCCCTTTTAAGAATATCACCCGCACCCCCAGAACCCAAGGAGTGCGGGTGACCCTACCTTTTTACATAATACAAACCAATTTCAATGTTGCATATTATTGCTTGATGATTAAGATTGATTAGCCTTTCAGCTCAACCTCTTTCTTCCATGATGCCTTTGCATTGTCAACTACTGCTGACCACTCAGCCTGTCCCTGAACATACTTGAGCAAATCTGCACCAAAGTCCTGCTTCCACTTCTCACTGGGGATACCTGCGAATACCCAAGGAACTGAAGTAATGCCGTCTTTTTCCATCCAAGCGAGTACTTCTTTAGCAAGAGGGTCGCTGGGCTTCTCTTTATCTGAGAATGTTGTGAAAGGAGCTATAAATCCGAGTTCTTCTACAACTGCCTTCTTACCGTAGTCAGATGAGAACAGCCACTCAAGGAAGTCGATAGATGCCTGCTGCTTAGCGGGGTCGGATTCGCTGTTGATAGCGAAGTAGTTTTCTGTACCTATGCAAAGACCCTGAGCCTCTTCACCTTCAACACCTGTGTAGATAGGGAGATACTTAACGTCAGTTTCCTTTACCTTGTTGCCCTTTGTAGCGGAAATCTGTCCCCAAGCCCAGTTGCCGTTCTGAACCATAGCTACATCGCCTACTGCGAACTCACTCATAGACTCGTCAACTGTCTTTGAGCCTAACTGCTTCTTGTCTGTACCTGAGTTGTTGGTGTAAAGGTCAAATATATTCTTGTAGTTGTCAGCATATGTGAATGCAAGTTCTTTTGCGTTCAGACAATTTGTGATAGCACTTTCGCCTTCCTTATTGAATTCATAGTAGAGAGGAAGGTCTGCAAGGTGTGTCTGCCATCTCCAGTCATCGCCTGTCTTGAGTGATGTAGAACCGAATACACCCTTTATGCCAAGATCAGCTTTAATCTTTGTCATATCCTCAACAACAGCCTTGAGCTTGTCGAAGCTTGTTATCTCGTCCATACCCTTGAACTCTGTTGTTTTCTTTGATGAACTGAAATACTTCTGCATTATAGCGTCATTGTATATAATTCCGTAACCCTCAACAGCGTAAGGAACACCGTAGATACCGTCACCGCTCTTGATAGCAAGTGATTTGTCTGAAAGTGAATCATAAAGCTTTGTTCCGCTGAGGTCTGCACAGTACTCTTTCCAGTTCTCGTAGCCAACGGGGCCATTTATCTGGAAGATTGTAGGTGCTGAATCTGCATTTGCCATCTGGGTTGTGAGGGTTTTCTCGTACTCACCTGATGCAGCCGTAGTAACCTTTACCTTGATACCTGTCTGCTTCTCGTACTCTTTAGCGATAGCGTCATACTTGTCAGAGATTTCAGGCTTGAAGTTAAGATAATAAATCTCCTTTACGCCGCTTGTATCTACTTTTGAATCGCTGTTGAGCTTGCTTCCGCCGCCGGAATTTCCGCCGCCGCCGTTGTCACAGCCTGAAAGTGCTACTGCGGAAGCACTAAGACACAGAGCCATAAAGACAGCAGCCAGTCTTGTAAATTTTTTCATAAATTTTTTCGCTCCTTTGCAAAATTTAAATTTAAAGGTGTATCGGAATATTTGTATACTATACCTATTATTCTTTGTATATTCCAACCTCTTATGGGTTATTTTAACACAGGTTTTGTATTATTTCAATAAAAAACAGAAAAACTTTTATCGTAATAAGAACAATTTATGTTTTTAACAAATTAGACGGATTTTTATAGTCAAAAAGACAGTATTTTAAATTTATATTCTTATTTTGTTAATCTTGCAGAAGTCTGCTTATGTTATTCTTTGCCGAGCGAAAGGAACATTTCAAGAAAATCGCTGAAAATTGGTGTCCAGGCGGTTTCGTGGTGCTTATATTCGGGAATGACTACCTTTTTGAGCATATCTGAAGGATAATTTTCTGTCAGAATGCCGTATGTCTGTTCAACGCTCTCACAGATTTGCTTTTCGAGTTCATCGGCAGCACCCGTATATATGTAGAGGTAGGGCATACTTCCGCTGAGTTTTGAAACAATCCATTTTTTCATATCTTCTTTTGAGTATAAGAAAAACACAGGCGAGAACACTCCCGAAGCACAGAATATTTCAGGGTTGTTTACAGCTATGAAAAATGCCGCAAGTCCTCCGCACGAGCTTCCGCAGAATGCAGTATTGTTTCTGCCTGTCTTTACGGGAAATCTTTCTTCAATTACAGGCTTAAGCGTATTGACAACAAAATCGTCAAAAATTTCACCTGCAGGCTTGAGCATTTTTTTAACCTCTTCAGGAGCATCATCGGGAACAGGAGTTTCGCCGATACTTGCAGGTGTAAGCTCACAGGTACGCTGCAAGTCGCTTTCATCGTTGTGAATGCCCACTATGACAGCCGCTTTTCCGCTTTTCTGACGTTCGCTTCTTACAGCTTCACGGGTGTACCAGCAGCCGAATTGCACAGTATCATCTTCAAACAGATTTTGTCCGTCTGTCATATATATAACAGGAAATTTTTCGCCCTCTTCGTGTTCGGGAATGTATACACGTACCTTTTTGCTTCCGCCTATGGGGTAGGGCAGCGACATAGTAACAAGTTCTTCTTTTATCATAACTCTCTCTCCTTTGATTTGACTTTCAGAATTTTTTGTTTCTACAGCAAAAATTGTAATACAAACCAATATATTTTGTCAATATTAATATATAATTTTGTGCATTATATCCTTATAATAGTTTTCTGTCAAGCATTCTGCGGCTACACTCAGGCGGCGATTGCAGACGAAAAAAAGCAATATATTGCTTTTTTTCAAATTAAAGCGTGAACGCTTTAATTTTCACGGCAGCTATGCTGCCGTGGTCTGCAATCGCCCGTAAACGCACAGACTTTGATTTTTTGACAAACAAATTTTAATTAATTTGCAATTCTATTGAAAAACACCTTGAATTAAGTTATAATAAACCTGTATATAATTAACAGCTAACATAAAACAAGTGACGGAGGGACATATTTTGAGTGATACAAACTATAATAATGATGATGAAATAATCAGAAGACGTCAGGAGCAAAGACGCATGAAAAAGCGTGAGGAACGTATAAAGAAACAGAAAAGAAACAGAATAATACTTTTGGCAACAGGAGTAGCTGTTCTGTTATTTATTGTTTTCGGAATATCTTCCTGTGTATCGAGCTGTTCTTCCAGAAACAAGAAAAACGGTAATGTTGAATCCACAGAGGTTGTGGAGCAGACCACATCGGACGAACAAACAGCGGCAACTCAGGAGCAGCCTGTTCAGGAGGCTACGCTTATGGAAATGGGAGCAGATGTTCCTGACAACGGTCAGGACGGCTACACCACGGATTCAGGAGTGTACATATGGAACGGTCAGGCATTTGAGCTTTTCTACGGCGACAGCGACCTTGCAAGAACATATGCTGCTACGGTTTCAAATTGCCGACAGAAGATTGACAATTCCATAAATGTTTATAATATAGTAGTTCCGATACATATTGCATTCGGACTTCCCGAAAGACTTGAAAAAACTGTTGACAGTTTAAGTCAGAGTGATTACCTTAACAATGTCTATACAAACTATACGGCAGACGGAATAAAGGCAGTAAACATTTTCGGCAGCCTTAAACAGCACAGAGCCGAATATACATTCTTCAATACGGATCATCACTGGACAAGCTTAGGTTCTTACTATGCGTATCAGGAGTTCTGTAATGCGGCAGGCGAAACGCCTGTAGATATAAACACACTCCAGTCCAAAGAGATAGGCGGATTTGTAGGTTCTCTTTACAACGCAACCGAAGTTGAGGAACTGAAAAACCATGCTGATACCGTAAAATACTATGAAATGCCTATTACCTACACTATGGACGTAATGATGGAGGACAGTACCGAGTTTACAAGACTTGACAGTATGTACTACGATGATGCAGGTTCGGGCGGAAATTCCTACGGAGTGTTCATATGGGGAGATAACCCTGTTACAAAGATAGTAAACGAGCAGCCTAAAAACGGAAGAAAGGTTCTTGTTATAAAGGAATCCTACGGAAACGCATTTGTACCTTGGCTTGCAAATAACTATGACGAGGTTCACGCTATAGACTTCAGACATTATACAGGAAATGTTCCGTCATATTGCAGTGAAAACGGAATTACCGATATTATTTTCATAAACGGAGTTATGAGTTCTGCAAGTGCTTTTCAGCTTGAAAGTATGGAGTCTCTGTTTTAACGTAAGCTTCGCAGAAAAAACATGAAATTTTCGGTCAAGCCTTTTTAAAGGCTTGCGGTTTCCAAAGGCAGAGCCTTTGGTCAGGATTTTTAAGGGCGAAGCTCTTAAATGACAAATGCCCTGTTCTTTATTTAAGAGCAGGGCATTTGATTCACAATCTTTCGGCTGAGAAGCTGACTGAGTTCATTTACAGTAGAGTTTATTCCGTTTGAAATGCAGAGTACGGGCAGCATTGAGCCAAGTCTGTACTGCCTTCCTTTGTCATAAAGAGCCTGTGCGAAATATTCATCACTCAGAGAGTGCGGCTTTATCTCCTTATAGCTGTTGCTCAACGCTATAATATATTTGCTGTACACTATTCCCCTCTGGCACACAGATGGTTCTTCCGATGTGAAAATAAGGGTGTCGTCATCAACAGGAAGCAATTTGTCAAGCTTCTGAGGAGCAATAATCAGTCCGCAGCCTTTGAACGCTGATATATCACTTCTTATATTAAGCACTGCACCCGTATTGCTCAGCGTCTGCTTGTAAACACGGTAATATTCCTCAGATGCCGATGTCACTACAGTAAGCCTGCCCGTATATTTTATAATATTGCTTACAATTTCGGATTTTTTTCCGCTTTCGTCATAAAGACCTGCTGAAAGCTCCTCAACGTGAGCCTTACATCTTTTCATAACCTCAAGTGCAGTATTTTCGGCAATTCTTTCCTTTAGAAGATTTGTAGTGTACCTTTTAAGTCCGCTTTCGGGCGGAAAGCTTATATCTGAGTCACAAAGTATATTTTTGCTTTCACTGCCTGCAAGCTCACGGATTTTTTTCCAGTTTATTTCCTTTCCGTATTTTCGGTATATGATGTGTACAAGCTGTATGCCGCCGTATTTTATAACTTCAAGCTCAGTTTTGTCTTTTTTAAAAAAATGCCGTTTTTTTCTTCCTGCGGAATAATCCTTTACAGTCAAAGCTGTGAGCATATATATGCAGTTCCTCCCTGAACGGTGATTTTAGGTTGTTTTTGTTATATATACTTATGCCTTAGCCGATGATTTTATTCATATTATCTATCCCAGAAGTACGTCAAGAGCCATCATAACCGAAAATCCCGATGAAAATGATATTATACCCGTCCTGCCCGATTTCTCTGACGAAGCCTCCGGAACAAGCTCGCCGACCACCACATAAAACATAGCACCTGCGGCAAAGCTGAGCATATAAGGCATTACATTTATAAATATCTCAGCCGCACATATTGCCGCCAAAGCACCGGCAGTTTCCACAGCAGCCGAAAAAACACCGAAAAGAAATGCTTTCAGCTTACTTTCACCGTCTGCGTGGAGCGGCATTGATATTATAGCACCTTCGGGAAAATTCTGTACGGCTATTCCAAGAGCAAGCACAAAAGCACCTGCGGCAGTTATATTTTCATTTCCGCTCAGAAGTCCTGCGTAAACTATACCTACAGCCATACCTTCAGGAATGTTGTGAACGGTTACTGCAAGAATAAGCATTGTGTTTTCCTTTTTCTTACCTGTTCTGCGGCAGAAATAAGTTTTTTTGCCGCTGCTTATATGAGTAATAAAAATATCCGCAGCCAGTAAAAAGAATATACCTGTCCAGAAGCCAATCAAAACGGGAACACAGTTAAAACTGCTTACAGGCTTCTGCTCCAGAGCAGGAATTATCAGACTCCATATTGATGCGGCGGTCATAACTCCTGCGGCAAAGCCCGTAAGAATTGTATTTATAACAGAACTGAGATTTTTTTTCAGAAAAAACACGCAGGCAGCTCCCGAAACCGTGCCTAAAAACGGAACACCTATCCCTGCGACAACATCTTCAAGCATATTGAATCACTCCTGAAAGATTCCGAATCCCTTGATTTTGGGATTTTCGATATTAACAGACTGTATGCTGTCGAAACTTTTGAAGCCTCATATTATTTTATGCACGGATTTATATATTTGTTAAAAATATATTTGCTATTTTATGAGTGTACTGTTATAATAAATATACATATTATTTAGAAGGAGAAAAGAAATATGAAAATAGATTTTGAAAGAGTATATTTTGATGAGGAATCCAAATATCTGCTGTTCAGGTCGAAGCCCGAGAGATTTTATATGCTCAGGGTTATGGATTTTGACGGAGGTCTGCGTTTCGGCAAAACGATAAAGAACCCCGAAATAATAGAAAGCGGAAGCGGAGTAATAGGCGAATATCTGCTCACGAAGAAAGAGTTTGATCTCTGGGATACAGACGAAGAGGCTTTCAATGCTCTTGTTGCCAGCATAAGCAAGAATGCTCCTGCCGACAGAGTGCTTAAAATATATTATCAGCTTTCACCCGATGCACCTCAGAATGATTTGGAGATAAATCCCGGACAGCCTACCGAAACCAAAACAAACCTTGTGGAAGAAATGAAGGATATGTTTCAGCAGGAACGCAGTGCCAGCGTAAAGAAGTTTATGGATTTCATCTACGGCAGAGAGGACGATGACATATACTTCATATATTCAGGCAATATGAACCCTATGTTCCCTGCAATAGACTTTGAGGGAAAAATGTTTCTTGCACAGGGCGAGAAGCAGGCAAAGTTAATAACCGACTCTACAAAGATATTCAACAACAAGTACCGTAAGGTAAGCTCCGAAGAAGCAAAAGACATCATAGAAAACTGCAAAAGATACGGAGTATACAAAATTCTGTTCTGCCGTGAGGACGGCGAAGCTTTCCTGCTCGACAGGGACGAGGTTCTCGGACAGCCTACGGAAAACAAGTGGAATACATACAATTCCAACATATATAACCTCATTATAAGATGTATTGAGTGTGCAAATGTTGACAATCCCAATATCAAGGCTAATCAGATGACACTTACAAGTGAGCTGAGCCACAGTATTTTCAAAAGCATATTCCTTGTTGCAATAGGAATGTCATCTGAGGGACACGAAAAAAACATACTGTTTTCAAAAAATGCAAAAGCCATATACGATGAGGAAAACTTTGTTTTCAGCGGCGGCGAGGATTATGCGGTTGAAAATGCACCTGAGGATAAGCTTATGATAAGAACACTTGTCAATACTCAGGACAATACTTACGCACTGCCTGTATTTACGGATATGACGGAATTTACAAAGATATTCCCTGAGGGTTCGTCAATACCGCTTGCAGTTACCGCAGAGGAATTTTACTCTATGAAAAACGAGCAGTGCAACGTCATTATACTGAACCCTCCTACACTGGGCTTCCTGTTTACGGACGAGGCTATGAACCAGCTCAGGGATTTAAGCCAGAAGCCGCTCACTATGTTCAGACCTCAGGAAGCAGAACAAAATGAGGAAAAAAAGACTACAATAAATCTTCCTCAGATGCCTCAGCCTTCATCAACAGAGGATATTCTCAATATCGTTGCAAACCAGATTAACAGAGCCGATGCAGTGAAAAAAGAAAATATAGTGAAGTCTGATTCCTCTCAGAAAACGGTTGAGCAGTCCGCTGAACAGGAATACGGCGAAGAAGATGAGATTACGGAAACAGAGGAAATTACCGAAGCAGCGGACAATACCGCAGAGGAAAACTCGTCAAATGATGATACCTCCCGTAAAAAAGGCGGATTTTTCAGCATATTTAAAAAGAAAAATAAATAATTCTGAAAAAATTAGTTTATAAAATAGTTTTTTAACCTAACGGGCAAGAAGTCCCCCGCCTCTAAGGCGGGGGGATGAATTGCACGTCAGCCGTAAGGCTGACTTTTTCCTTGACTTACGGCTTTGTTTATGCTATGTTTGAGATAAAGAGGTGAGAACAAGATGAACAAAGCCTACAAATTCAGGATATACCCTGATGAAGAACAAAAAATACTGATAGCAAAGACATTCGGTTGTGTAAGATTTATATACAATAAAATGTTAGGTGACAAAATAGAATACTATCATCAAACGCAGAAAAAGCTGAATAATACTCCTGCACAGTATAAGACTGAATTTGAGTGGTTGAAAGAAGTAGATAGTCTTGCCCTTGCTAATGCACAGATAAATTTGCAGGATGCGTATAATAACTTTTTCAGAGATAAGAGAGTTGGCTTTCCTAAGTTCAAATCAAAAAAAGACAGTAAAAGAAGTTATACAACGAATTGTGTCAATGGAAATATCATTGTTCGTGATGGTATGATAAGACTTCCGAAATTAGGTTTTGTCAAAATGAAACAGCATAGAAACATACCTGATGATTACAAACTGAAATCTGTTACTGTTAGTCAGACAGCAAGTGGAAAATATTATGTGAGTATCCTGTTTGAGTACGAAAACCAAGTACAGAAAACAGAACCACAGAAATTTTTAGGTCTTGATTTTTCTATGCACGAATTGTATGTTGACAGCAATGGAAATTGTCCGCAGTTTCCGAGATATTATAGACTGTCTGAAAAGAAACTGAAAAAAGAACAAAGAAAGCTGTCAAAAATGGAAAAGGGTTCAAAAAACAGAGAAAAACAGCGTATCAAAGTTGCTAAACTGCACGAAAAGGTTGCCAACCAAAGAAAGGATTTTTTACATAAACAGTCAAGACAGATAGCCAATGCCTATGATTGTGTGTGCATTGAAAATCTGAATATGCAGGCAATGGCACAGTCGCTGAATTTCGGTAAATCTGTTTCAGACAATGGTTGGGGAATGTTCACGGCATTTTTGCAATACAAACTTGAAGAAACAGGGAAACGGCTTGTAAAAGTAGACAAGTTCTTTGCCAGTTCACAGTTTTGCAGTGTCTGTGGATATCAGAACAGTGGTACAAAAGATTTGTCTGTCAGAGAATGGACTTGTCCTTGCTGTCAGACATATCACGACCGTGATATAAATGCCGCCGTAAACATACGAAATGAAGGTATGCGAATAATGTTGGCATAAAAAATAAAACCGTGGGACACACGGGGTTAGCTCGCTGATACTGTACAGGTTGCTGTACTTGAACGAGAAGCCCCCGCCTCTAAGCGAAGCGTAGGCGGCGGGAGTATGTCACTACAAAGCTCAGAAGGAAGAAAAATACTCTTGATTATGAATAAGGTAAGCTGTTATAATGATAGCTGTGAGTATCGGAAAATTCGACAAAATTATCTGAGCTTGTGACGGAAACAAATATAATGATACGTAAATAATATGAAAAGGTTTATTTGCGTATCCTGATGAGAGGTAGAAAATTTATGGATGTATTCGCCGTGCTTAATTTAATCGGCGGACTTGCCCTTTTCCTGTTCGGTATGAACACAATGGGCGATGGTCTGGAGAAGCTTTCGGGAGGAAAGCTTGAGAAGCTTCTTGAAAAAATAACGAGCAATAAATTTAAGGGTTTTTTGGTAGGAGCACTTGTGACTGGAATTATACAGTCATCGTCTGCAACGACTGTAATGGTAGTAGGCTTCGTAAATTCAGGTATAATGAAGCTGTCAAAGGCTGTCGGAGTAATTATGGGTGCAAATCTGGGTACTACGGTTACTGCGTGGCTGCTCAGCCTTACAGGAGTACAGGGCGACAGTATACTTATAAGTCTGCTGAAGCCCAGCAGTTTTTCTCCGATACTTGCAATAATAGGCATAGGATTGGTTATGTTCGGCAAAAAGGATCCTAAGAAAAAGGATATAGGCACGATACTTATAGGCTTTGCCGTTCTTATGATAGGTATGACAACAATGAGCGATGCGGTAAAGCCGCTGGCAGATATACCGGAGTTCAAGAACGTACTTCTGATGTTCTCAAACCCCGTATTCGGTGTGCTTGTAGGAATAGTTTTTACGGCTATAATACAAAGCTCATCTGCGACTGTCGGAATTTTACAGGCTTTTTCCGCTACGGGAAGCGTTACATATTCAAGTGCAATACCTATACTTTTAGGAGTTAATATAGGTGCCTGTGTGCCTACGCTTCTTTCCTGCATAGGAGCGAAGAAGAACGCAAAGCGTGCCGCTCTTATCCATCTTTACTTTAATCTGATAGGTAAGGGTTCTATGCTTGTCATTTTTTATATACTCAATGCATTCCTGCATTTTGCATTCCTCGGAGATGCGGTAGACCCTGTAAAAATAGCTATTGTACACACAGTATACAGCGTTACGGCAACTGCGGTATTCCTGCCCCTGAGCAAGTGGCTTGAAAAGCTTACTTATCTCACAATCAAGGATAAGGACAACGAAGACGATACGCCCTTCCTTGATGAGCGTTTTCTCAATACACCTGCGGTGGCAACATCACAGTGCAATAATATGTCCAACAAAATGGCACTTCTTTCAGAAACGACTATAAATGATGCGTTTATGGTTCTTGCAAATTACCGTGAAGATATTGCCGAAAAGGTAAGGGAAAATGAGAAAAAAATAGATGTTTATGAAGATGTTCTTGGTACATATCTTGTCAAGCTGTGCAGTAAAAATCTGACGGCTAAAGACAGTGCTATGGCATCTAAAATGCTTCATTCAATAGGTGACTTTGAGCGTATAAGCGACCATGCGGTCTACATTGTAAATGTTGCCAACGAAATGCGTGAGAAGGATATATTCTTTTCGGAAAGTGCCGTGAATGAGCTTGATGTTGTAATATGTGCATTGATAGAGGTTGTTGACAATACAATAAAGGCATATATAAAGAACGATATAGAGCTTGCGAAAAAGATAGAACCTCTTGAGCAGGTTATAGACAAGAGAGTAAACGAACTCAGGCAAAGACATATAAAAAGGCTTCGTGAAGGAATATGTACGATAGAACTTGGATTCATATTCTCCGATCTTCTCAACTCCATTGAAAGAGTTTCTGACCATTGTTCAAATATAGCGGTATGTATGATACAGCTTAAAGAAGAAAGCTTTGAAACGCACGAATATCTTTATGAGTTCAGGCACGATGATGACGGAACTTACAAAGATGATTATAAGGAATATAAGAAGAAATATGTTCTTCCTCAGAATGTCTGATTATTGATTGATATAATGTTTGGAATATGCTGCGGACAATGCGGTTTTTACCGTTTTGTCCGCAGCTTTTTAAGGGTTTCACCCTTAAAAATCCTGACCAAAGGCTCTGCCTTTGGAAACCGCAAGCCTTTGAAAAGGCTTGACCTAAACTTTATGACTTCTTTATTATGACTGTGAGATTATTTCGATTGCGTTTGTTTACAACAATATAAGCTTAAATTTATATAGTTTTCATAAAAATTTATAAATGGGTAAAAAAAACTTTATTCCTGACGAAAACAGTGGTATAATATAACCCTATATTGAGTATCAGAGGGATTGTGCAGATATAAGATTGTATTTTTTATAAGGTGGACTTTGATATGTTAGTTACATTGTGTGTTATAGCGTACAATGAAGAAAGATTTTTGCCTCGCCTGTTCAGCGATATAGAGCAGCAGACGTATGAACATGAAAAAATTGAACTTGTTCTCGTAAACAACGGCTCAGATGACCGCACAAGGAATATTATGGAGCAATTTGCCCGTGAGAGCGATTTTTTTGCGGTGAGGATAATAGACCACGAGAAAAGCAATCAGGCGGCAGGCTGGAATACGGCTTTGCTCCACACAAGAGGAAATATAATCATAAAGATAGATGCACACGCAAAAATACCTGAGAATTTTGTAGCTTCCAATGTAGAGGTTATTCTCAGCGGAGAATATGTATGCGGAGGGGGCAGACCCAACATTCCCGTAAGCAAAACAGGCTGGGATAAAACACTTCTTGCTGCGGAAGAATGTATGTTCGGCGGGAATGTGGCTAAATACAGGAACAGACAGAAAAGAAAGCAGTATATAAACAGCATATTCAACGGTGCATACCGCAGAGAGGTATTTGCAAGGGTAGGCGGATTTAACGAAGCTCTGGGGCGTACTGAGGACAACGAATTTCATTACCGTATAGTAAAAGCAGGATATAAGATATGCTGTAGTCCCGATATTGTTTCGTATCAGTATATACGCAGCAATCTCAGAAAAATGATTGTTCAGAAATTCAGCAACGGCTTCTGGATAGGAATGACGGTAAAGACATTCCCGAAGTGCTTGTCAAAGTTTTATTTTGTCCCCCTTGCGTTTGTTTTGTCGCTCATAGTATGTACGATGCTTTGCTTTTGCGGAATACCGCTTTTTCTTACGCTGCTTCTGACCTGTTATGCAGCTTTTGACCTTTATATTACGTTCAATGCTTTCAAAAGAAAGGACAGACGTAAGCATTTTATATTGCTGCCGTTTATTTTTCCGCTTCTGCATATTTCATACGGTATCGGAACGCTTGCAGGGCTGATTCACTTTCCTATAAGAAAGGACAGGCTCAATAAGGCTAAACGGAAAATAAAGCAGGTTAAAATGTATTATCTTGGAAATTAAAAATTTATATACGAGAGGTGCATCGGGTTGCATTGTGAAAATATGGAAAAAGTGGAATTTACACCTCAGCAGCTTAGAAAGCTACAGCTCAGAGAGCTTGAAACACTTGTTTATTTCAAGAAGTTTTGTGACGAACATAATCTGCTTTTTTATTTTTGCGGCGGCTGCTGCATAGGTTCGCTCAGAAACAAGGGCTTTATACCGTGGGACGATGATATAGATATATTCATGCCGAGAAAGGATTATGAAAAATTACCGTCACTGTGGGAAAAATACTCAAAGGATAAAAGATACCTTTGCTTAAAGACAAATGACAATATCTTCACGGGAAATATATTTACAACCATAGTGGATACCAGCGGAACGTGTGTAAAGGCTAATCAGGCACATCTTGATATTCCGCACGGGCTGGTTATGGACGTTTTTCCTCTGGACGGCTGTCCTGATGGATTTAAAAGAAAGCTTCAGAAAATGTGGGCGATGATATATTCCCTTTTTCTTGCACAGATAGTTCCTGAAAAGCACGGCGGAATAATTTCTTTCGGAAGCAGAATGCTTCTCGGCATTTTCAGAGGAAAATCAATAAGAAACAGGATATGGCGTATGGCTGAAAAACAAATGAGCAAATATCCTGTAAGCGAATGCAGTAAAATAACGGAGCTTTGTGCAGGCCCTCACTATATGCAGTGTGAGTATCCCAAGGAAGCGTTTGAAAGTGCCGTTTACAGGGAATTTGAGGGAATGTCAATGCCTATACCAAAGGGATATGACGTTTATTTAAGGACAGCTTTCGGAGAATATATGGACTTGCCTCCGAAGGAAGAGCAGATACCGCATCATGATGTGGTTTACTGCAATCCCGATGAAAGCTGTTATGATTTCAAAAATCCTTTTTTGAAAAAGAATTAGAAACTAGGAGGTAACAATATGATTTACGGAGCAATTCTTGCAGGTGGAAGCGGAACACGAATGCACGTTTCATCTATGCCGAAGCAGTTCCTTTTGCTTAAGGGAAAGCCTATAATCATTCATACTCTTGAAAAAATGCTTGCATGCAGGAGATTTCATGCAGTATATCTGGGAATACATCCCGACTGGATGTCATATATGTACGACCTTTTGGAAAAATATGATATAGATACACCCAGAGTAAGACTTGCTCCGGGAGGAGAAACACGCAACGATACAATTTTCAGGGTAATTGATGAGATAAACCGTGACTATGGTGCTAATGAAGATGATATAATAGTAACTCACGATGCAGTAAGACCGTTTGTTACTCTTAGAATAATAGATGAAAATATAGATGCGGCAATAGAACACGGAGCTTGTGATACTGTTGTTAGAGCTACAGATACCATAGTATGCTCCGAGGACGGAACGGTTATTTCCGAAATTCCCAACCGTGAATTTATGTATCAGGGACAGACACCGCAGTCATTTAAAATAACTCTTCTAAAGGAAGCGTATGCACAGCTTACAAAAGAGGAAAAGGAAATACTTACAGATGCCTGCAAGATATGTGTTATAAAGAACATTCCCGTAAAGCTTGTAAGGGGAGAAGTTCTGAATATGAAAATCACAACGGTAAACGATTATGAAATAGCTGAGGTTATAGCCGGAGGTATAAGTCTTGATTAATTACGTTTATCAGCTTATAAACCCTCAGTTTATTTCCGTCAAGCTTTGTGATGTCAATACGGAAGGCAAGGTTCTTGTAAGACCGAAGTATATGGCGATATGTCACGCTGACCAGAGATACTACAGGGGACAGCGTGATATGAAAATATTAAGTCAGAAGCTCCCTATGGCACTTATCCATGAGTGCTGCGGAGAGGTTATGCTGGATAAAACAGGGACATTTTCTCCGGGACAGCAGGTTGTAATGATACCGAATATGCCGTCACGAAGGCTCAACTATGTATGTGAAAATTATGACGAAGCCTCCAGATTTCTTTCAAGCTCAGATGACGGGTTTATGCGTGAATTTGTGGATTTGATTCCTGACAGGGTAGTTCCTTGTGACGGAATACCGCCGCATATTGCGTGTATTACGGAATTTTTCAGTGTGGCAGTACACGCTGTAGACCGTATGCTCAATTTTGCCCACAGCCACAGGGGAGATATAGCAATAGTAGGTGACGGCCCTCTGGCATATGTTGTTGCCAGTACTCTGAAGGAGCGTCTGCCCGAAAGCAGGATAACGGTTATAGGCAGACGTACAAGAAAGCTTGCAAGATTTTCGTTTGTAGACAAAACTTATCTTGCCTATGATATTACCGATGATTACAGATGTGACCACGCCTTTGAATGTGCAGGCGGTGAGGGAAGCTATGATGCAATAAACAATATTATAAAGCACATACGTCCTCAGGGAACAGTGGTGCTTATGGGAGTAAGTGAAAATCAGATTCCCATAGATACAAGAACCATACTCGAAAAGGGACTTACCATTGTCGGCAGCAGCCGTTCGGGTAAGAAGAATTTTGAAGATGCGGTCGCACTTATGCAGACCCAGCGTATAAGAAGAAGGCTCGGAAGCATTATATACGAAGATGCAGAAGTCAAAAGTATAGATGATATTCACAGGGTTTTCGCAACAGACCAGGATACTCCGTTCAAAACAGTTTTCAGGTGGAATCTGTAAAGCCGTGACTTCTTTATAAAAAAGCAAAATGATTACATTTTTCAGCCTTAAAAAAGATATTCTGTTTAATCATACAGAATATCTTTTTCTGAAATTAAATTAAGTAAAAAATGTTTATTTTTTTGCGTTGTATGTGGTATACTTTTAAAGATACCGATGTATAAAATAATAAAGGCTGAAATGGATTATGCCGTAATGCTGTAGGAGGAGTGTCTGTTTTGTCGGAAAGCAATAACGAAATATTTTCTTACACCGAAAAGGGCAGACGTAAGGAGAAAAAACAACTTAAAAAAGAAATGAGAAAAGCAAGCGGTAAAAGACCTGTATGGCAAAATGTACTGCTTTGCTTTCTTATTGTGTTTTTTCTTGCGTCAGGCACAGGAATGATTTATTATTATAACATTCTTGGCACGATAGGCTTCAAAGCTATAGATGAAAAGAATAACTATTCAAGCTCCAAGACTAAGATTTCCTCGCAGATAAAAAAAGACGGCGAGCAGTCGCTTGATTTGTTTGACGGTACGCTTCTGAATGACCCTATGATACTCAACATACTGATATTCGGAGAAGATTCGGGTGCAGGAAGTGATACGCAGTACGGCAGAAGTGATACTATGCTTATGGTTTCCATAGACAACAGGCACAAGCAGGTAAAAATGACCTCATTTATGCGTGATATGCTTGTAAATATACCATACTATGACAATGCAGGAAATGAGTATGGTATGGATAAGCTGAATGCAGCATACAGACTTGGCGGTGCGGAGCTTGCCGTTCAGACACTTGAAGCAAATTTCGGTGTTGATATAGACCGCTATGCCATAGTTAATTTTAAAAGCTTCAAAAGCATAATAGATGCTCTCAACGGTATCGACATAAAGCTTACTCAGGACGAAATTGACTATATAAACTGGCAGACCTATTTAAATAATCAGTCAACAGACAGATACGAAATAAAGGACAGTCCCGGACTTGTACACCTCAACGGCAGACAGGCTCTGTGGTATGCACGCAACAGAGGCTATCAGGACGAGGAACACCCCGAAGTTGTAATATCGGGAAATGACTTTGACAGAACATCAAGACAGCGTAACCTTATGAGAACCCTTATGAACAGGTTCAAGAAAGCGAGCTTTACGGAGATAGTCAAGGTTGTTGCGGAAATAGGCCCTATGCTCACTACAAACCTTAAAAAAGATGAGATTACAACACTTGTTGCAAATTCTCCGACATATCTTTCCTATGGTATCAGCGAATTCAGACTTCCTACAGGAGATTGCTATAAGTATAGCTGGTTCAAGAAAACTCCCGATGCACTTTCTCAGTCAGTTCTTGAAATTACAGATATACAAACCCTGAGAACTCAGCTTGCCAAATTTATTTTTGGTGAAGATGCGGTTGTCAGAAATAATTCCGAAATAGAAACCGACCCTCCGACAGAGCCGCCGTCTTATACGGGATTTTCAGATACTTCAGGAGTTTCCGAAGCTATGAACGCAACAGAAGACACAGAAGCCACAGATTAACCCGGAAATCAGTAAAAACCAGCCATAAATTTCAGGTCAAGCCTTTTTAAAGGCTTGACCTGAAATTTATGTTTTCTCTCTGTCTGACCTGCGTTATAATTCAAAAGTTTTTCTCACATTTTCAATAAGTCTTAACAGGTCATCATAAGTACAAAGTCTGCCTGCTTCGTTCCTGAAAGCTGCCGCTCCGTGAAATCCTTTAAGATAATAGGCTATATGCTTCCGTGCTTCCTTCATACCTATGTTTTCACCTTTGTATGTGCATATCTTTTTCACGTGCTTTGCCATCATTTCAAGCCTTTCATCATAGGTCGGCTGTATAATATCCTTTCCGCTGAATATATATTCATTAATCTGTCTGAATATCCACGGATTTCCAAGACTTGCTCTGCCTACAAGAACCATATCGCAGCCTGTAGTATCGAGCATTTTCTTTGCTGATACTCCGTCCGTAATATCTCCGTTTCCTATAACGGGAACAGGGAGCTTTTCTTTAAGTCTTGCAATTATTTCCCAGTCTGCATACGGCTTGTACATCTGTTTTGCTGTTCTGCCGTGTATTGCTATCGCCGAAGCACCGTTTTCAACGCAGTACTGAGCTACTTCCAAAGCATTAAGATGTTCGTCATCGTATCCTTTTCGTATCTTTACGGTTACGGGTATATCTGAAACTTCTGTCACAGCCTTTACTATTTCTCCGCAAAGCTCAGGATTTTTCATCAATGCACAGCCGCAGCCGTTTCCTGCTATCTTGGGTGCAGGACAGCCCATATTTATATCCAGAATATCAGGTCTGAATTTCAGTGCGGTTTTTGCTGCGACAGCCATAGTATCAGGTTCATTTCCGAAAAGCTGTACTGCACAGGGGTGTTCATATTCCGAAACCGCCATAAGTTCGGTTGAGCGTTCATTCTTATATGAAACTCCCTTTGAACTTACCATTTCGCTTACAACATAGCAGGCTCCCATTTCCCTGCATATTTCCCTGAATGCCCTGTCGGCAACTCCTGCCATCGGAGCAAGTCCGACAATTCCGTTTATGGCAACATTACCTATCTTCATAAAAAACAACCTCAAATCCAAGTTATGCTTTGACTTTCGGTTATTATATCATACGCAAACTGAAAGTCAAGATAAAAAATCAAGATGAAATTCAAATAAAACCGCCGCAGTCGGGGCGATTGCAGAGGCTCGTGGAATTTTCCACGAGCCGCAAAAACGCATAAGCGTTTTTTTTACGAAAAAAGACAAGTCTTTTTTCGTCTGCAATCGCCTCACCGCTCAGGTATGGCTATTCTTTTACGTACAAGATGTCATATAAATTCTTGAAAAATTTGTAATAATGTAGTAGTATTATAATTGGTTTATTGTAGGTCTGGGGAGGAGAAAAATGAAAAATAATTATAGTCGGGATTTGGATAAAACCTGTATATATCTCAATGTTTTTTACAATGAAAAAGAACTTTACACCGTTCCTGCGGATATACTTACAGACGCAAGAAACAGATACTTTGCAGGCGGAGGAAAAACGGTAAAGGATAAAATTTCATTTTCCGTCAACGGCAGCAGATATTCGTATATGTACCGTATTGACGCAAGAGGAAAGCTTAAATGGAGAGCGTTGGAAAATGGAATATTATCCGAAGAAGCAGTAGCAGAGCCGGCAGGGTATATAATAATTTACAGGGAGCAGTCAGGCTTCATACGGAAAAAGATGTACTTCAATCATTCCCACATATGGCAAAAGACTGAATATTTTGAAAGAAATCAGAGTGAGCCTGTAATATCGCTTATGCCGTGGCTGAATGATGACAGAGCAGCTATAGCCGTTTATGACGGAGAAACCTCATTTCCTCAGATACTTTACGCACTTCCTATGTCGGACAGCGAATATGACGTTGAGCAGGCAGCTATGCTTTGTCAGCCGTCTGTATCTGCTACAGTAAACAACATAAAGTACTACTTCGGCGATGAGGAGCTTGAAAAACAGTGGGAAACCATTCTTTCGGGAGAAGACGAGGAAACATCGGAGGAAAACGTAACAAATGCGGAAATAAAGCAGTATTTTGATATTTCGGCACTGGATAAAGATACAGACTTCCGAAATCTTGCAGATACAGAAGATATATTCACAGGATATTCGGCAGCGGCGGTATTGCCTGTTTCAGAAACTATTGTTAAACCCGATGATAACGAAGCAGAGGAACAGCCTGAAGATGAAGAAGAAGCCTCTTTCACAGAGGAAATTCCTCAGAAAAGAATTGCAGGCGGAAATACAGATTACACGGTTTCTGCGGATAAGATTGTAAATATATCCGCAAAAGAAAAAGGATTGTACTTCGGAGAGCTTAACTCGGACGGAAAGCGTTCTGGCAGTGGAAGAACACAGACGCTTTCAGGAAAAACGCTTTATGAGGGAGAATATCTTGACGATAAAAAGAACGGTTTCGGTGTAACATTTTTCAAAAGCGGAAAAATAGCTTATGCAGGCAGCTACATTGACGGCAAAAAGAACGGTTTCGGTATAGAATTCAGAGCGGTTGACGGAGGTATAACCGTTGCGGATTTCTGTGACGGAGAAAGGAATTTTATCTTTGCAAAATTTGACAAAAACAGAAGTCTTGTATATGCAGGAAGCAGATACGGCGAAAAATCGGGAGGAATAAGTATCAATCCCGAAAACGGAGAAATTTTTATAGCTAAAAGCAGAAACGGAGAACAGCAGCAAAAAGGAACTGTAATATCAGCAGACGGAATACTTCTCTACAGCGGCGACTATAAAAACGGAAGTATGGACGGAGAAGGAACTCTTTTTAATGAGGACGGAAGCATAAAATATAAGGGAGAGTTCAGACGCAATCTTTACAGCGGAAACGGTATGCTCATATACGAAAACGGAAATGTATATACAGGAGAATTTCTTGCAGGAATGCCGTCGGGCAGGGGAGAGCTGAAAAACTCTTCGGGAGCAACCATATATACAGGAAGCTGGAAAAAAGGACTTTATAACGGTGACGGCAGGCTGTATAACGATGACGGAAGCTACAGCGACGGTAAATTTACAAACGGTCAGGCAAAGGGAAAAATAACCGTATACGATGAAAACGGTATGATTAATTACAGCGGAACGGTTCTGAATAATAAACCTGACGGCAGCGGAATATGCTACAGTAACGGAGTTAAAGTGTATGACGGACAGCTTTCTGAGGGGGTAAGGTCAGGAACAGGCAGACTTTATCAGAACGGCGAATGTGTGTATATGGGTACATTTGAGAATGATATATTTTCAGATTTCGGAATAAGCTATGAAAACGGCAGGGAAGTCTATTCCGGAATGTGGAAAAACGGTAAGTACAGCGGAGCGGGTCTGCTCAAGCTTGAAAACGGTATTTCTATGGCAGGTTCTTTTTCCGAGGGTTCTCCCGACGGACGTATAAACGTTATCAAGGACGGTATTCTTATAAAGGAGTGTATCTATAAAAACGGCGAATGCGAATATATGAGGGAATACTCAAAAGACGGTATGAGCGTAATATATGACGGAAACGTAAAAGGAGATTTAAGGTCGGGTATGGGCTGTACCTTTACCGAATACGGCGAAAAACTCTTTGAGGGTATTTTCAAAAACGGAGAGCCGCTGAAAAGTATGAAGGTTTCACTGAGAGAAATGCCCGAACTTGAATATATTTCAAAGCTTAAAGATACCGAATACGAAAAATTCCGACAGTCAAGAGAATTTGTCGTTGAACAGCCTATGCTTTCGGGAGTATACTCAGGACAGCTCAAGGACGGCATTCCGTGCGGAAAAGGAACTATACTTTATTCCGACCACAGGTATACAGGTTCTTTCCTGAACGGTATTGCATCGGGCAGCGGTGTCATATACTGCGGTGACGGTACTGTTATAAGCGGAGTATTTTCGGATAAGGCTGTTGTCGGTACGGAAGCCGTAAAATTTTTAAATGTTACTTATAATATGGTGAAATAGTATGGAAAACAAATTAAGCTTTTTTGAATCAATGTGGAAATATTTTATTGAAAAACTTCCTGATTTGACCTTTGCACTTATTATCTTCATAGTGGGCTGGATACTGGCGAAATACCTCACAAAGCTGATAATGAGAATTATAGAAAAAAGCAGGATAGATACCGCCGCAGAATATTTTTTCCGCTCGTTTATACTGGTTGTTTTCAGAATGCTCGTAATACTGATAACTTTAAGTCAGCTTGGAGTGGACGTGACCACAATTATTACAGCAGTAGGAGCGGCGACAATAACCGTAGGACTTGCACTTCAGGATACACTCGGTAATATAGCAAGCGGTATACTGCTTATTTTCACTCACCCGTTCAAGGAGGGCGACTATCTGAAAATAGGCGATGATGAGGGAACGGTTACAAAAATCGCATTGTTTTCAACTCATATAAATACTTTGGACAACAAAAATATTATTATCCCTAACAGAAATATAACCTCGAAAAGTGTTGTAAATTTCTCAACCAATGAGGAAAGGCGTATTGAACTTGCATACAGGCTTTCATATGACAACGATTTCCCGAAAGCTAAATCAATAGCAAGAAATATAATAAAAAAAGAGCCGCTTACGGTAAGGGAAAATGATATGGTAATAGGAATATTCGGTCAGTCGGATATATACGTCACTCTTGATGTAAAATTCTGGTGTAAAAATCAGGATTACTGGGATTTATACTACAAAATACAGGAACAGATAAATACAGCCTTTGAAGAAAACGGAATAAAAGCACCTTATTATCCTGTTGTAAACAAAGACGGAACTATATCACAAAGAGAGGGTACATATATTGGTTAAAAAATTTTTTAAACATTTTGAGGGAATAAACGGAATTATATTTGCCCTTTACGTGGCGGTTATATTTGCGTTAAGAGTACTTACAGTGGATAACTGCAATATGTGGACGATATTGCTGAGTATTGCCGCAATATTTTTCGTATCCCTTTTACTGTGTCCGAAACTTTTTGATTGGATACGGACTTTGAAAATACCTGTTGATACACAGGAGTATACAGTAAAACAAAAAAGAATGTGGTTTCTGATATTTTTTGCTGTTAATTTTGCAATCTTTTTTATAAGATATGTGTCGGTCTATCCGGGTGGCTTTGTAATTGACAGTATCAATCAATATACGCAGATGATTAATAATGACTACAACGACTGGCACCCCGCACTGCATACATTTATAATATTTACGCTCCCTTATAAGATTACAGGAAATGTCGGAAGTATTGTATTTATGCAGGTTCTCTATCTTTCACTTTCCTTTGCATATATGGAATATGTTCTTATGTTGTATGCAGGAAAAAAATATTCGCTTATAACTCTGCTTTTTATTCTTCTTAATCCGGGAATACACAGCCTTGCGGTTATTCCGACCAAGGATATAGCGTTTTCCATTGCTTCTATGGTTTTGATGACATATACACTCCATATATTTTTCACAAAAGGAAAGTGGATGAATAAAAAGCTCAATGTTGTTTTATTTTCCGTTTTCGCAGTTCTTGCGGTTATATTCAGACACAATGCAATATTGCTTATACTTCCGCTTTTTATAGCAGTAATGTTTTACATAGAGAAAAAACAAAGAATATGGATTACTGCCTTGTTTATTCTTCTTTTTATTATTATAAAAATACCACTTTATACTGTTATGCAGGTTAAAAGTGCTGAAAAAAGATGTGTTGAAATGGCAGGAATGCCTATGACTATAATAGCAAATGTTGTAAAGGAAAAGCCGGAGGTTCTTGATGATGAACTTAAAGCATTTGCATATTCTATAGCACCGCAGGATGCGTGGGACGAATATCAGTGCGGCAATTTCAACAGCATAAAATGGAGCAAAAACGGAAAGAAATTCAATCTTGAAGTTCTTGATGATGTAGGCATATTTAATGTTTGCAGACTTGCTGTAAAGTGTATTGTCATAGAGCCGACATCATCACTCAAAGCCACTGCTGTTCTTTTCAACAGAGTAGTTGCTGTAGAAGGCGATATGGACTGGCATCCCTATGTAGAACATCAGGAAAATAATTTGGGAATTGAAAAATCCGGAGGCGGCATAATTGACGATTTGTTCATATCATATGCAGATATAATTATGTCAACTGTATTTAAGTATTTGTTCTATTTTACAGGTGTTATAAATCTGATTATACTTGCAGCAGTAATGGCGAAAATGAAATTTTCAAAGCACTGGAAAAAAATACTTCTTTGCATACCGCTGCTCATACATAACTGGGGTACGATGCTTCTTCTTTCAGGTATAGATTTCAGATTTTTCATAGTAAGCTTTTTTATTTTTCCGTCAGTTCTTTTGTTGATTTTCAGGGAGGAAAAGGTAACTTCTGAAAAAGAAAGTAAAGAAAACTAATATATTTTCATTGTTTATACATCAAACGCAAAAAACCTGAAATTCAGCCGAACTGAATTTCAGGTTTTTTAAAATACAATTATTTATCAGTACATTCCGCCCATATCGGGAGCAGGTGCTGCGGGAGCAGGCTCTTTGATGTCAGCAACAAGTGACTCAGTGGTAAGAACCATAGATGCAACAGAAGCAGCGTTCTGTAATGCTGAACGTGTTACCTTTGCAGGGTCGATAATTCCTGCTGAAAGCATATCAACATATTCTTCTGTAAGTGCATTGAAGCCATAGCCTACTGTATCTGCTTCCTTAATCTTTTCTACGATTATTGAACCTTCAAGACCTGCATTTGCTGCAATCTGACGTACAGGCTCTTCAAGCACCTTGAGTACGATTGCCATACCTGTCTTTTCGTCGCCATCAGCATTTGCAATAGCAGCCTCAACATCGGGGATAGCGTTCATAAGAGCTGTACCGCCGCCTGCTACAATACCTTCCTCTACTGCTGCCTTTGTAGCTGCAAGAGCGTCCTCTATTCTGAGCTTCTTTTCCTTCATTTCGATTTCGGTAGCTGCACCTACCTTGATAACAGCTACGCCGCCTGAAAGCTTTGCAAGTCTTTCCTGAAGCTTTTCACGGTCAAAGTCAGATGTAGTCTGCTCAATCTGACCCTTAATCTGATTTATTCTTGCCTTGATGTTCTCGGTCTGACCGGCACCGTCAACAATGATAGTGTTTTCCTTGTCAACCTTTACCTGCTTTGCTCTTCCGAGCTGAGCCATAGTAGTATCCTTAAGTTCAAGACCAAAGTCTGCCGAAATAACCTCTCCGCCTGTAAGAATAGCAATATCCTGAAGCATTTCCTTTCTTCTGTCGCCGAAACCGGGAGCTTTTACTCCAACACAGGTGAATGTTCCTCTGAGCTTGTTGAGAACCAGAGTTGTAAGAGCTTCGCCCTCAATATCCTCAGCAACAATGAGAAGCTTGCTTCCTGTTTTTACGATTTCTTCCAGAAGGGGGAGTATTTCCTGTATATTTGAAATTTTCTTGTCTGTAATGAGAATATAAGCATCGTCAAGCTCAGCAATCATTTTTTCCGAGTCTGTAACCATATAGGGAGCGATATATCCTCTGTCGAACATCATACCCTCTACAACCTCTGAGTATGTTTCGGCAGTCTTGGACTCCTCTACGGTTATAACTCCGTCAGTAGATACCTTTTCCATTGCTTCGGCAATCAAAGCTCCGATTGTTTCGTCTGCTGCCGAGTTTGCTGCTATGCTTGCAATATCATCTGAGCCGTTTATCTGCTTTGAGTTCTTTACTATTGAATCAACTGCAATATCTGTAGCCTTCTGAATACCCTTTTTGAGTATCATCGGATTTGCTCCTGATGTTACGTTCTTCATACCTTCTCTTATAATAGCCTGAGTAAGAAGTGTAGCTGTCGTCGTACCGTCGCCTGCAACGTCATTTGTTTTTACGGAAACCTCTTTTACAAGCTGTGCTCCCATATTTTCAAAAGGGTCTTCAAGCTCTATTTCCTTTGCGATTGTAACGCCGTCATTTGTAATGAGGGGTGCTCCGAATTTTTTATCAAGAACTACGTTTCTTCCTTTAGGGCCGAGCGTAATCTTTACGGTATCTGCAAGCTGATTGATACCGCTCATAAGTGCCTTCCTTGCATCTTCTCCATATATAATCTGTTTAGCCATAATTATTTCCTCCGTTTTATATCAGAATAGCAATCTTCCGAATATGAATTACTCCACAACAGCGAGTATATCAGACTGCTTTACTATTGTATATTCCTCATTATCGAGCTTTACGTTTGTTCCCGAATACTGGTTGGTTATTACCTTATCGCCAACCTTTACATACATTGTAACCTCTTTACCATCTACAACTCCGCCCGGGCCTACTGCAACTACATCAGCAAACTGAGGCTTCTCCTGTGCCGATGCTGCAAGAACAATACCGCTCTTGGTTTTTTCTTCTGCCTTGGCAGATTTCAGAACTACTCTGTCTAATAAAGGTTTGATAGTCATAATATTATCCTCCTAATGGTTAATCGTTGTTTTTAGCACTCTTATATCCTGAGTGCTAATGATATGATATACCTTTTGTTTCCAAAAATCAAGCATTATTTTATGCTTTAATAATTTATTTACATTTGACATTCAATGCTTTTTCCGACAAATTTTAAAAAGTCTGTACTATACAATATACATATGCGTAACAATTTATTTTTATAATTGTTATATGATTGCCGAAGGCTATTAACAGATTATTAAACCAAATTATATACATATATGATATAATTTCCGCATAAGTTAATTTAAGTGAGGTATCCGGACGTGACAAATGACAAGATAAACAGAATTAATCAGCTTGCAAAAAAGAAAAGAGAGGTCGGACTGACGGACGAGGAGCTTGCGGAACAGAAAGCACTCTACAAGGAATACATAGGTGAGTTCCGCTCCAGTCTTCAGGGGCAGCTCGACAGTATGGTTATAGAAAAGCCTGACGGTTCGGTAACAAACGTCAGGGATATGCGTAAAAAATAATAAAAGCCGTATGAAACTGACAAAGGCAATGCGAAAAAAACGCATTGCCTTTGTCTGAGAATATATAAGAAGAAAAAATGAGAAAACAAAGTAAAACATATAAATGAGTTATATTGTTTTCCTGTGACGCATATAAATATAACATACGTTTATTAATAAAGTATGAACAAACGAAAATTTCATCATAAAACATACACAATAAACAGATTTAATTTTTATGCAATATAACGATATTTTAAAATGGCGGTACTATGGATAAAAATAATACGAACAAAATGATAGAAACACTGAAGGAATATACGGAGTTTATACGTCCTTACAACGATGCGATAAATCTTGTAAGAATACGGCTTGAGGCACTGGACGCTGATTACGGACATCTTCACAGGCACAACCCGATACATCAGATAATGCAGCGTGTAAAATCTCTGGACAGCATTGTGAACAAGCTTGCAGGACGTGGATATGAAGTGGATTTGGAAAATGCAAGGGAATATCTTACAGATATTGCAGGGGTAAGGGTAATAACCTACTATCAGCAGGATGTATATGAAGTGGTACGTGCATTGAAATCGTGCCTTGATGTTGTAAGGGAGAGGGATTATATAAAGAAACCCAAAAAATCGGGCTACAGAAGCTATCATATGATAGTAGTAGTTCCGATACATTATCTTAAAGGTATAGAGTATTATCCTGTTGAAGTTCAGATAAGGACGCTCACTATGGACTGCTGGGCGAACATAGAACATCAGCTTCACTATAAGACGCTTAAAAACGATTTTTCAGGAACGGTAAGCAAAAAATTTCAGGAATATGCGGAAGAGCTTAACTCTATAAGCCTTAAAATGGAGTCCATATATTCCGAACAGAACAGGCAGGCTTGACAGCCTGCCTGAAATTTCACATATTTTCATTTGAATTATACAACTTATTCGGGCTTATCGGGTGTAACAGAAGCAGGAGTTGTAGCGTCTGCCATAACTACCCATATAGAACCTGTAACATCGGTATTGTCTGCGGTCTGAACACCTGCATTGTTGTTTACAATCCAGTTGTATGAGCCGCTGCCCTGACAATAGAAGCTTGCTGTATACCAGCCGTCCTTATCAAAGTCAGTCATCTGAGCACCAGCCCAGTTTCCGAGAGGGTTGAAATCTCTGTCACCTGTCTGAACAGATGTCTGCCATACATAGAGGTAAGGAGTCCAGTCTACATCTGCAGGCATTTTTACATTAACCGTAGTTGTAGCTACTGTAGGAGTTCCGTCCTCAGCCATAATAACCCACTGGTTGCCGCTGTAACCAATCATATCGGGTGTCTGGGTTGAACCATAGTTTACAATCCAGTTATATGTGCCTGATGTTGCGAATGAAGCCTCATACCAGCCGTCACTTGCAGCAGTCATAGCTGTACCGGGCCAAGCTCCGCAGTTAGGAGTACTGCTGCCCTCTTCCCATACATAGAGATTGGGAACATCTGTTGAACCCTCGGGCATCTTAACCTTTATAGTTGAAGTAAGTGCATTAAGCTTGTAAACATATGTTACAACTGTGTTGCCTACAGATATTTTTCCTGTTGCATTGTCGGGAAGCCCGTCCTCAACCAATGAATAGTAGTTGATTTCTGCAGGTGAAGTTTCATAAGACTGACCTGCTTTTCTCTTTTCAACCAAATCTTTCTGGAGCTTGTTGCCGTCCTCGTCAACATAAGATACTGTGAGAGTACCTATAGCCTTGGGTGCGGGATAGCCGAGCAAAGCTCTCTGAATAAGAACTACGTCAGCAAGGTCTACCTTACCGTTCATATTTACATCAGCATTTTCTATCTGCTGAGCTGTGAGTGTTTTAAGACCCATTATATACTTCTGCATAAGAACAGCGTCTATAAGGCTTACTCTTCCGTCACCGTTCACATCGTTGAACTTAACGGTATTGGGCTTATACATATATTTTACAACTGTCTTATTACTTGTGAAGTAGCCTTCAGTGTTGTCTGAGCGGCTGCTCAGGTTGTAGTCAAGCTCAAAGCTTGAGCTGGGCTTTGTTGCGTAATATTCGCCTACTTTTCCTGTGATAACGTATGAGGAAAGAACTGCACCTGTAACTTCGTCAACGTGCTGAACCTCAACTACACCCTTTGCAGGAGCCTGACCTGCTGAAGTATAGCTGTTCTTGTCAACGAGAATGAGGGGTTCACCTGCGGGAACTGTAATATCTCTGCCTGAGAACTCATCAATAGCCGTGATACCTGCCATATCTCCGTTTACAACGGATACCCACTTGTCGGGCAGAGTGCTTTCGAGAGTAACAACCTGATCTTCGGTTGAGTCATTAAGGAGTATTACAACATTTTTCCAAGCAAAGTTCTGGTCTGCGTATACAACCTTTACAATACCTGTTTCTGTAGAATATTCACCTGTTACGCTGTCAAGCTTTACGGGTGTTCTTACAGGCTCAAAGTAGTTTCTGAATTCAAGCATACCCTTGTAGTATGAGAGAAGGTCAGCATAATCTACTGTTCTGTTCCAGTCGAGCTTATTCTCATCGGGTGATGATGAATAGCTGTTCTCATCGCCTATCTTTGTTCTTGCGAACTCCTCACCTGCGAGCATAAATGCAACGCCCTGTGAAGCGAATACTGTTGCTGCACTGAGCTTGTTCATCTTGATGTATGAATCATAACGCTCTGTGAAATCTCCGCCCATTGAATAAACAAGACGGTCATAAAGTGTAGCATTATCGTGACATGAAGCATATGTTACTGTCTGCTCAGGAGTTGTTGACTGCCAGTTTCCGCCTCTGGGAGTATTTGCAAGCAATCCGAGATATACAGCCTTTGCAGCCGTCTTGTCGCCCTGAATATAAGCCTTGCCCTTTGACTGGAATACGCTTCCCTTAAGTCCGTCACGTATCTGGTCGTTGAAGCAGCCTACACGGCTGTTGAGCTGCTTTGAATTTGCCTGTGCAGCAGGTACTGCTCCTCTGTCAAATGTTGATGACAATGACCAGCCCTCACCGTAAACTATGATGTCGGGGTCAATTTCATCGAGAGCCGCACGGATTTCGTTCATTGTCTGAACATCGTGCAGTCCCATAAGGTCAAATCTGAAACCGTCAATGTGGTATTCCTTTGCCCAGTAGGTTACGGAATCTACCATATACTTTCTGTACATCTCACGTTCTGAAGCTGTATCGTTATCGCAGCCTGAGCCGTTTGAGAAGCTTCCGTCAGCATTAATTCTGTAGTAATAGTCGGGAACTGTTTTCTGGAATACGGAATCCGATGAGTATGTATGGTTGTATACAACGTCCATAATTACTCCCATTCCGTTGTTGTGCAGACTCTGTATCATCTGCTTTGTTTCGTTAATTCTTACATTACCGTCATAGGGGTTTGATGAATAGCTTCCCTCGGGTGCGTTGTAGTTCTTAGGGTCATATCCCCAGTTGAACTGCGTATCCGAACCTGTTTCATCTACTGAACCGTAGTCATAGAACGGGTTTATCTGAACATAGTTTATTCCAAGCTCTTTGAGATACTTAATGCCTGTGGAAAGCTTGCCCTCTCCGTTGAGTGTTGTATTTTCCTCAGTGAATGCAAGATACTTGCCACGGTTTGCCTCGCTTACGCCTGAGCTTGCATCATAGGAAAAGTCCTTTACATGAACTTCCCATACAGATGCGTCACTCTGATTTGCAACTCTCTGGAAAGCGGTGTCATTATCCCAGTTTGCAGGGTCGGTACTGTCGAGGTCTACTATCATACCTCTTTCACCGTTTACACCTACTGCCTTTGCATAAGGGTCAACTGTTTCTTCGGTTCTGCCGTTGTTTGTAACGCTGTAGGTATAGTACATATTTTTCAGGTCACTTGATACGGTAATACTCCATACAGCATTATCACTCTTTGTCATATTCAAGCTTTGAAGCTTCAATGCTCCGTTTTCTGCATCACTTCCCTTTGTGTAAAGGTTAAGCTTTACGCTCTGTGCGGACGGTGACCACAGCTTGAAAGTGGTCTTTTCGGGTGTGTAAACAGCACCCAAGTCATTTCCAGCATATGCCTGTGCATCATATGCTGCTGCCTGTGCTTCGTAGGGATTAGCACTTTCGGGGTCAGCCGCTGATACAGCTACCGAAGCGGTTGTGCCAACCATCATTACTGCAAGCATAGCAGCAATTATTTTATTTAGTTTCACTCTTAATCCTCCCCGTGAAAAATTTTATATAATCACTGTGCTTTTCGGCACAGAACGATTACGGATTGTTCAAAAACAAAATCTTAAAATAAATAAAACCGCTTGCGGCTTCACTCATGCGATTGCAGCCCCTTGCGGATTAATCCGCAAGGCACTCCGAGGGTGAAACCCTCGGAGCGTTCAAAAGCGAACGCTTTTGAAGACTGCAATCGCAGCCTGAGCGATGCCGTAAACCTGTAATTGTCATATTATTTCTTATTTTTTCTTCTGCTTCTGACTACGGCAACACCTGCAACCGTTGCGGCAACAGCTACCGAGCCTGCTATAATACCTGCTGTTCTGAGAATTTTATGCTTTCTCTTATTTTTGCTCTTATCCTCTTCCACTTTTACTATAGCCTTTGTATTTTTTTCTGCAAACTTTGAAGCGGCATCACAAAGAACATCTTTAAGTTTTGTATCTGCCTTTACCGCAGCCTTGTCAAAGCTTTCCTTGTCAACAAGAACTACCGCAGAACTTTTCGGAACAAGTACTTTTGAGTTATCAACACAGCCTAAGCTTTCAACTCCTGCTTTTTCACTGTTGACAACTACTACCCAGCTTTCGGGTAAGTCCTCGCCCTGAATTTCAAGCTCTATGTCTTTTTCAGTATCACCGTTGAACACGCACACAACCTTATCCCATTGAGTATCGTCAGCAACAGGATTACAGTAAGCAACTGCTATTGTGTAGTCATCGGTATCTTCAAAAACCTGCATATTGTTTATGGTTGTATTTGTGCTGTCGCTGAAAGGTGCATAACACTTTCTCAAATCTATAAGTCCCTTATAGTAAGCTGTAAGGTCGCCGAACTGTGCAAGATTGTTCCAGTCAATCATATTAAGCTCAGGAGATGACTTATAGCTGTTATGTTCTCCGTCCTTTGAACGAGCCATTTCCTCACCTGCAAGTATGAGGGGCATTCCCTGCGACGTAAAAATTATAGCTGCACCAAGCTTGTTCATAGCTACAACCTTTTCGTTACGCTTTCTGTAAAGTGAGCTGTCCTCCGTTCCGAGAACCGTTGCAACAAGCTTGTCATACAGGGTCATATTGTCATGACAGGAAATAAACGTAACCGTACTTTCGGGGGTATCAGCCCATTCGCCCGTTGCTCCCAGAATGCCTGCAGTAACTTTTTCAGAACCGCCTGCTCCCTGTATAAAGCCTTTTTCATCGGTAACAAATACGCTTCCCTTTAAGGAATCCCTTATTCCGTCATTGAAAGCGGCTACTCTTTCAAGCTTTGATATGTTCTTCTGAGTTGCAAATTCTATGCCCTCAACTTTGCCCATATCCCACGCTTCGCCGTATATCATTATTCTGCTGTCTATGGTATCAAGCTTTTCCCTGATTTTTCTCATAGTGTCCACATCATGCAGACTCATAATATCAAACCTGAAACCGTCCAGATGATATTCGCTTGCCCAGTAGTAAACGGAATCCACCATAAACTTACTGTACATAGCTCTTTCGGACGCTGTGTCATCTCCGCAGAATGAGTGTGTCATCCAGCTTCCGTCATTGTTAAATCTGTAGTAATACTTAGGAACTGTAAGATTGAAAAAGCTGTCTTCACTCTCGTATGTATGGTTATATACAACGTCCATAATAACGCCCAAGCCCTGACTGTGCAGAGCCTGTATCATCTGTTTAAGCTCATTAATTCTTACATTTCCGTCATAAGGATTTGTTGAATAGCTTCCCTCTGGAGCATTATAGTTTTTAGGGTCATATCCCCAGTTATATTCATCTGAGCCTGCTTTTGTTTCATCTACAGAGCCGAAGTCATACATCGGATTTATATGAACGTGCGTTACACCCAGACTTTTAAGGTACTGCACTCCCGTAGGAATATCAGGAAACTCAGGCAATACCGTTTCAAGCTCCGTAAACGCAAGATATTTTCCACGGTGAACCTCGCTTACTCCGCTGTTGGAATTTTCCGAAAAGTCCCTTACGTGAACCTCCCATACGACAGCCTCTGTCTGATGTTCAGGCAGAACCCTCTTGTCTTCGCTCCAGCCATCGGGATTGGTTTCTTTCAGCTCAACGACCATTCCTCTGTCGCCGTTTACTCCCACAGCCTTTGCGTAAATGTCTGTAACCTCACTGACCTTATCACCGTTTTTTACGGAATAAGTATAGTAAACATTCTTTAAATCGCCCTCTGCGGTAACGCTCCATACACCGTTTGTTTCATCGTAGCCCATAGGTGAGCTTCCGAGATTTTCGGCACCTTCCTCAGCGTCACTTCCGGTTCTGTAAAGGTTCAGAGTAACCTCCGAAGCCGTAGGAGACCATACCTTGAAAGATGTACTTTCAGGAGTATACACAGAACCCAAATCATTTCCGTCATAGGCAAGCTTGTCAAGCTCTTCCGATGCACGTTCAAGATTTTCAGCCGCATTTATGTTCAGCGTACAATCGGGCATTGAAAATTTAAACATTAGTACTCACTTCTCCTGTTTCAATTTTAAAATGTGCAATAAACAGCTCTTTTGTTATGTATTGCACATATATCCCTATGACATTTTATCATATTTATAAAATATTTACAATTCATTTGATAAAACTCTTTTTATATCAAACATAGAAATTCCCGAAAGCATATTGTGCATTTTATACAATCATATATCTGTTTTTTGTGAATATTCTGCTGTCGCACATATACTTAATAAATATATTACTCATCTTTTTCAACAAGATGACGGTCAATATCGAGAAGAATGCTGCTCAGACCGCTTTTCTCCTCCTTGTATACCATACTTGAAATATGATACTCGTCATAATTGTTGTTGCGTCTGTAATTTATAACGTATTCCGTGCCGTCTGCAAGAGTATGATAGCCTGTAGCGATATTTTTATTTATATTTTCAAACAGGCAGAAATAGGGGTCAATCCTGCGTACCTTGTTCAGACTGTCGCCTGTTTTTAGCGTCTTGAAATCCTTATATGTACGCAGAGTATCCGTACACCAGCCGTCTGAAAGAGAGCCGCTTTCCTTATACATAATAAATCCGTACACAGGCTTGTCGTTTTTGCTGTCGGTTATCTTGTGAACGGAATAGTAGACATCTCCCACATGACGTATAACGGGCAGACCTATATCGTCCTCAACATCAGATATATTAAGGGTAGACGCTATTCTGCCGTAAGCCTCGTGCTTTATGTTATACTTGCTGAAGCTCTCAATCGAGCAGGTAGTTTTCATATTTTCTGCGGAGTGTATGTTGCTTGCCCTGCGGAATATGCTTTCTGCCGAATGTTTCGGAGTGTACACCGTATTAGATTTATTACTCTTTTGTCCGCAGCCCGAAAAAAGAAGTACCGTCAGCAGCGGAATGACCATTATTTTAATAAAAGCTTTATTCATAGTTCTGTTTTCTCCTTGAAGAGTTCTCTATTTGATTTTATAATATATTTGTCCGTAATGCAACAAAAATCACTTTATTTTTTATTTTTTCAGAATTTTGTGCATATAAAGAATTACAAGCGTATAATTATTTAAATATCCTGCAATATAAAGCTTTAATACGGAATATAATATTAAATACATTGTCATAAAAGTCAAAAATATGTGGTAAATATAGGCTTTATATAGAAACAAAATATTGAAATTTAATTGATATTGTGGTAAAATTGCCTACAGGCGGTTTTATTTCCCGGAGTTATTTATTATTTTTGTAAAGGAGCGTAATATTATGGATACCAAAAAACTTTACGAGCAATGGACGGAAAATGCAAAGGAAGACCCTCAGCTTGTCAGAGAGCTGGAGAGTATCAAAGACAATGATTATGAAATCTATGACAGATTTTACCGTGAGCTGGAATTCGGAACAGCAGGACTGAGAGGTATTCTCGGTGCGGGAACAAACAGAATGAATATATATGTAATCCGTTATGCTACTCAGGGACTGGCTAATTACTTAAAGAAAAATTATGAAAAATCCGCTGTTGCAATAGCAGGCGATTCAAGAATAAATTCAGATGTATTCGTAAAAGAAGCTGCAAAGGTTCTTGCGGCAAACGGAATAAAGGCTTACGTTGCAAGAGAGCTTCAGCCTACACCTGTTGTATCTTTCTGCGTAAGAGAGCTGAAGTGTAAGGCAGGTATTATGGTAACTGCAAGTCACAATCCTGCAAAGTACAACGGCTATAAGTGCTACGGCAGTGACGGCTGTCAGATGACAGATGAAAGTGCAGATGCGGTTTATTCCGAAATACAGAGTATAGATATGTTCAAAGATGTTAAGACTATAGACTTTGAACAGGGTCTGAAAGACGGCAGCATAGAATATATTGACGACAGTGTTTACGACTGCTATATAGAAAACGTTAAAAAGCAGGCTGTCAATCCGGGAATTTGCAAAGGCTCAGGTCTGAAAGTTGTATACACTCCCCTCAACGGAGCAGGAAACAAGCTTGTAAGAAGAATACTTTCCGAAATCGGTATTGATGACGTTACAGTTGTAAAAGAGCAGGAAATGCCTGACGGCAACTTTACAACCTGTCCTTATCCCAATCCCGAAATACAGCAGCCTATGCAGCTTGGCATTGACCTCTGCAAAAAAATAAATGCCGACCTTCTCCTTGCTACCGACCCCGACTCCGACAGAGTAGGCATAGCTGTAAGACTTGCTGACGGTTCTTACAGACTTATGACGGGCAACGAAACAGGTATAATGCTCACAAATTACATTCTTTCGTGCAGAAAAGAGCTTAACAATCTGCCCGAAAAGCCTTTTGTTGTAAAGACAATCGTTACTACCGAGCTTATTCAGAAAATCTGCGATAAGTACGGCTGTGAACTCAGAAACGTACTCACAGGCTTCAAGTATATAGGCGAGCAGATTCTCAGACTTGAAGAGGAAGGTCAGGAAGAAAGATATATCTTCGGATTCGAGGAAAGCTACGGCTATCTTGCAGGAACATATGTAAGAGATAAGGACGCTGTTGTTGCATCTATGCTTATATGCGAAATGGCAGCTTACTATAGAAAACAGGGTCGTTCACTTGACGATGTTATAACAAGCCTTTACCGTGAATTTGGTTATTATAAAAACAAAACCACAAGCTTTGAGTTCGGCGGTGCGGAAGGTTTACAGAAAATGAACGGCATTATGCAGAGTTTGCGTGAGCGTAGTAATGAATTTACAGAAATCCTCGGAAGAAAGATTGAAGTTATCAATGACTATAAGCTCAGCGTTAAATTTGACAAGGAAACAGGCAGGGAAGAGGAAATCAAACTGCCCAAGTCCAATGTAATAGCCTATATGCTCAATGACGGCTGTTCGATAACTGTAAGACCAAGCGGTACAGAACCTAAAATCAAGCTTTATATTACAGGTGTCGGAAAGGACGAGGCAGAAGCTTCCGATATAGCAGAACAGCTTGCAGAAGAAGGAAGAAAACTTATGGGCGTGGATTAACAGACCAACCCCGACACATATAAACACAAAATTTTTGATTTACTGAAGCTCACGGTTTCCAAAAGCAAAGCCATTGGAAACCGTGAGCTTTTTCATATCCCGACATATGCAGTTTTTGAGTAAAATCTGAAAGCGGGCAGTGCTTAGCATTATATTTCCAAGCACTGCCCTATATAAAATACACTATACAGATTTATTTTTCACCGCCGAAGAAGTTATCAGCAAAATTACCGTCTTCAAAGCTGCCCCAGAAATGTTCCCAGTCCCAAGAATTTTCATTGACAGTTCCGCTGAATACTCCGCCGCCGAAACGGTTTGCAATTTTATCAAAGATTGTTATTTTCGATTTTACCGTATTTACTATAGAACCGTTGGGAAGAACAGCAAATGTTTCAAGAGATGTTCCATCTCTTGATATTTTACCGTCCTCGCTTCCGTCCTGAGCGTCATATTCAAGCATAATTTCCTGTATGCCGTAGTCATCTTTTATACAAAGTATCTTTTCTCCGCCTGCTTCTCTGATGTAAGAATTTTCAGATTTATCTATATCACTGTAAAGATTGAGCTTAGGTTCTTTGTCGGTAGATGCAAGGAAATATTCACCGTAATCAACGAAATTAAGAGTATCCTTTTCGGTATCGAAATCACCGTATACATATACAGTATACATTGTGTCGCCGTCCTCATAGCCCCATATGCGTGTACCGTTTCCGAAATCTCCGTATCTTGCCTTTTTCTCCACTCCGTTAATGATTACCGTATCATATACACCTCTTGATGCCGATACAACCAGACCGCCTGCCGTAATCAGCAGTACTGCCGCCGCAATAATACAAACCGCTTTGAATGATACTCTCTTTGTGGTTTTTATGCCTGCCTCGGTTATAGTGCGTATCTTTTCCTTAAATTCTGTACCTGCGTGTACATTACCGTAAACCTCAGTATAAAGTCTGCTGATTGTTCTGTCCTGATTATTCACAATTATTCCTCCTTAAGTAATACCTTCAATTTGTCCCTCGCACGTTTAAGTCTTATCTGAACATTGGATTCCGATATTTCCAGTATATCCGCAATATCCTTTACAGGGTATCCCTCATAATAGTACAGATGAATGACAGCTCTGTAATTCTGCGGAAGCTTTTCAAGAACGTGTATAAGCTCCTCGTGGATTTCGTCACGGTATGAAGGGTCTGTGTCAAGGTCATCAAATGAAACCTTGTTTCTGTTCCAGAACGATTTCCAGACGTTTTTACACTCGTTCAAAGCTACCCTGATAAGCCAGCGTTTTATATGCTCGCTGTCGGTAAATTCCGTATCTTTCAGTTTCAGAAGCTTGAGAAAAGCATTCTGAACGGCATCTTCGGCATTTTCCCTGTTTTTGCAGCAGCTCAGCACTGTTCGGTATACGTCATCAAGATACCTGTCTACTATTCGGTGATATTCGGTAGAATCCATTTCAAAACCTCCTGTGCGTTTTATGCTTCCCTAAAACCATTTCATAAATCAAACAATTGACCTGCCCTGAATATTACACCTGATTCAAAAAAATTTGAAAAATTTTCAAAAAATCCTTATAATTTGTAAAAAAACGGAAAGTTTTGTCCACTTTTTCAAAAGTGGTGGGGTCAAGGGGCAACGCCCCTTGTGGGATTTTAAAGGGCAAAGCCCTTTAACAATAAAAAAGTGAATTACTCCTGATAAAGCATACTTACCTTAAAATGAGTAATTCACACAAAAATATTATCCTAAGCCTGAAATACAAAAAAATCAAACTTTTTCAAGCTTGGCAAAGTTAGCCATAAGCTTTTTTGTTCCTGTTTTGTCAAATGCAATTTCAAGAAGTGTATCGTTTGCCATAGGAACGGCAGATATTATCACACCTCTTCCGAAAACATTATGCTTTACCGTATCTCCTGTACTGAAGCTTGTTTTTGAAACTGCCTTGGGTTTTGCTGAATATGTATTGTTTGCAAACGCATTGGCTTTTGCAAAATTATTGTCAAGAAAAGTTCTTCCCGAAGATGCCGCAGAACGTACTCCGCCTGCTTTTGAAGTGCCTGATGAAGAAACTGACTTTGTCTTTTTTGCCGGAGTAAATTCTGCACATTCCGCAGGAATTTCCTTTACAAAGCGTGAAAGTGCATTGTACGTTGTTGAACCATACAGCATACGCTCACCGGCATGAACTATGTACAGCTTTTCCTTTGCCCGTGTTATTCCGACATAGGCAAGCCGCCTTTCTTCCTGAAGCTCACTCTGATTCATAATAGAGTGTATTCCCGGAAATATGCCGTCCTCAAAACCCGGAATAAATACAACGGGAAATTCAAGTCCCTTTGCAGAATGAAGTGTCATAAGCACCACACTGTCCGATTCACCGTCGTAATTGTCAATATCCGAAATAAGTGCAATATCTTCAAGAAAGCCTGACAGCGAAGCCGTTTCGGGATTATCCTCCTCATAGTTCCTTATGTTTGTGAGAAGCTCGTTTATATTCTGGATTCTGCTGTCGCTGTCCTCTTTTTCCTTTTTAAGAAACTCCTCATATTCCGTAACCTCAAGAAGCTTTCTGTAAAGCTGTGACAGTGAACCGCTTTCGTTTTCATAAAAATCACTAAGACTTTCTATCATATCGGCAAACGCTGAAAGCTTTGAAGCGGAACGTCTGAGAGGTTCATAATCGGCTGCATTTCTGATTACAAAATACAGACTTTCACCAAGTACGGAAGATATTTCTATAGCTTTTTCCACCGTGGCAGCACCTATGGAGCGTTTGGGTCTGTTTATAATTCTTCTGAGCCTTACGTTATCGGAGGGATTGTTTATAACCTGAAGATAAGCAGTCATATCCTTTATTTCCTCTCTGTCATAGAACCTGTGACCGCCTATAATCCTGTGAGGAATTCCGCTTCTTACCATATGCTGTTCTATAACGTTTGACTGTGCGTTGGTTCTGTAAAGTACTGCAAAATCGGAAAATTTTCTGCCCTTCTGAATCTGCTCCATTATGGTATCAGCAATATATTTAGCCTCGTCACGTTCAGAATAAGCCCTGTGTACCGTTATCTTTTCACCCTTGACGTTTTCCGTCCACAATGTTTTTCCCTTACGCTCGCTGTTGTTTGAGATAACACTGTTTGCAGCGTCAAGAATTGTCTTTGTTGAGCGGTAATTCTGCTCCAGCCTGATTACCTTTCCGTCAGGATAGCTTTTTTCAAAGCTGAGAATATTTTCTATCGTAGCACCACGAAATTTATATATACTCTGGTCATCGTCACCCACTATGCAGATATTTCTGTTTTTATCTGCAAGCATATTTATAAGTCTGTACTGAGCCTTGTTTGTGTCCTGATACTCGTCAACCATAATATACCTGAAAATATTCTGGTAGTATTCAAGAATATCCTTGTTTTCGCTGAAAAGCCTTACCGTGTTGTATATAAGGTCATCGAAATCCATAGCATTTGAACTGAAAAGACGTTCGCTGTATACCGCATATGCCTTTGAAATCGTAATAAGACGGTTGTCGTTGACTGCTTCCTTTTTCATATCCTCAGGACTTTTCATCTTATCCTTTGCCCTTGAAATTTCCGCAAGTACGCTTCTGTGAGAAAGAATTTTTTCATCTACATTCATAGCCTTTAAAATATCCTTCATCTGACGCTTCTGGTCATCGGTATCGTAAATTGTAAAGCTTGAAGAATAACCAAGTCTTTCTCCGTATCTTCTCAGTATTTTAGCACAGGTTGAGTGAAAAGTCGAAGCCCATATATCACCCGAATCGGGAACTCTTGCCATAATACGTTCTTTAAGCTCACCTGCTGCCTTGTTGGTGAATGTTATTGCAAGTATCTGCCAGGGCTTTGCAGGGTATACCGCAAGCTTTTTTCTAAGCTCGTCCGTAACTGCCATCTTACCCGCAGCACACTTTTCCATAAGCTCAATATCGCAGTCATCAAGCTCAGATGTGAAAATATCACTGTTATATGCACTTCCCCAGCTTATAAGGCTTGCGATACGGTTTACTATAACGGTAGTTTTTCCGCTTCCTGCACCTGCAAGTATCAGCAGAGGCCCTTTTGCGGTGAACACAGCTTCAAGCTGTCTGCCGTTCATTCTTGAAAACTCTTTTTCCATAATGGAATTTCTTAATTTTTTCAGTCTGTCCTTATCCATCTTTAAATCCTTTCTCAAAAAGATAACCGTTAATTTTTTCTGCAATTAACGGTTATCGGTATATGAAAGCTTTATTCATAAATAAAAATCACAGAATTGTCTTGTCCTTTATTATGCTGTAGCTTTCCTCGAAAAGTGACGTATCAATTTTTGAACCTGAAACAAAGCAGTAATTTATAAGGTACATTTTAGCATTTGTTTCATCTTTTACATTATAGACAAAATATGCGGCAATATGATATTTGCCTGATTTTATATCTCCGCTTTCAGCCTCGATATTGACAGTCATATTTGCAACCGTCTGGTTACTGTGGAAAACCTTTCCGTCAGCACTCTTTACCTCTATGGAGGTTATCTTGTTGCCCTTGCTGTTCAAATCTTCTTTTACAAAGTCGCAGAAATCATAGTAAACCATCTGATTTCTTATACGTGCGGCGGTATCGCCCTTTGAAACGCATTCAAATTTCAGCCCTTTAAAGCTTTTTGAGGGAGTTTTATACTTATCGTCAACAGTATTAGAGCAGCCGCTCAGCACCGTTACAATACATATTATAACGGCTAAAAGGGGGAGAGCAGATATTTTTTTCATATACAAAGCAGCTCCTTAAAATTCGTCATCGGTGAGAATATCGCTGTCGTCCTCTGTATTTACGAACTTTTCAACGATATATACGGGTCTGTGCTTTGTTTCAAGATAAATCTTTCCGAGGTATTCGCCTATAACACCTATGGCAAAGAGCTGTAGTCCGCCCAAAGCCCATATTGATATGAATATACTTGCCCAGCCTGGTTCTGTAGAGCCTAAGAAATAGGTTATAATCGAGTATATGCCGAACAGAACAGCCATAAGAAATATGAAAAGTCCCAGCCACATAATCATGCGTATAGGCTTTACGCTGAGAGATGTAATTCCCTGCCACGCAAGAGCAAGCATCTTCGACAGAGGATATTTGCTTTCGCCTGCCTGACGCTCAAAGCGTTCATACTCTACAATATCGCTTTTGAAGCCGACCATAGGAACCATACCTCTGAGAAACAGATTTACTTCCCTGAAATAGGAAAAGGCTTCCAATGCACGTTTGCTCATAAGTCTGAAATCGGCGTGATTGAAAATTATATCGCCGCCCATAGCCTTCAAAATCTTGTAGAACGATTCGGCAGTAAAACGCTTGAAAAATGTATCTGTTTCACGCTTGCGTCTTACACCGTATACAATATCGCAGCCCTCCTCGTATTTAGTGAGCATTTCATCTATTGCGTTTATATCGTCCTGTAAGTCAGCGTCTATGGAAATTACAGCGTCTGCATAGTCTTTAAGCGTCATAAGTCCGCCGTAGAGTGTATTCTGATGTCCTCTGTTACGGCTCATTTTCAAGCCTGAAATCATAGGGTTCTTATCGTGAAGTGCAGAGATTATTTCCCAGGTTCTATCCTTTGAACCGTCATCAATATAGACAATTCGGCTTTTTTTTGAAATTCTGCCCTCACCGATAAGCTGTCCGTATTTTTTCAGAAGCTTGTCGGTGGTATCCTGCAAAACCTCTTCCTCGTTGTAGCAGGGAACGGCAAGGTACAGTGTAGTCATAAAATATCCTCCAAACCCATTGTAAAAAAATATATTTACAAGATTATATCATCTTTTTATTCTTACTTCAACAGTCATTTGAAACGGAAAAATATTTTACAATAAATTAACAATAATTATTAATAAAACAGTTGTAAAAATATATACTTAATGATAAAATCAAGCTCGGAAGGTTGTTGGAAATATGACTGGAAATATGATTGAACTTTCCTTGCGGAGAAGGTGACTTGTTATTGAAAAATAAAGCTGTAATATCAACGGCAACGGCTGCTGTGACGCTCTGTATTGTTGCTGCTGTAATCATTTTTGCCGCACATTCAAACAATGCGGGAAACGGAGATAACGGCAAAGCAAGCGTCAGCGATACCACATCATCGTATACGCAGGCAACGGTTTATGCTGCTGATAAGCCTGAAGAAAAACCTACGGGTACATCTCAGGCGGCTACAGAGGCGGCTACAGAAAAGGAAACCGCTTCGGAAAAGGAGTATGAAGCACCTACAATGTCGGTAGAGATTTCAACGGAGCTTTACAGACCAACGGTTTATGCAGGTACGGAAAAACCTACCGAGCCTGATACGTCCCCTGAAGCCTCCGAAAATCCGACAGAAGTCGGTAAAGTTCTCCCCGAACCGACAGAGGCGGCTACGGAAGACAGTGAAACGGACTTTGAAACACTTATTGCAAGAGGAAATTACAGCCTTGAGGATATAAAAGCAGAAAACTGCGGACAAGTGGTCGTTGCAGATGTATACGGGGCACAGGCTAATATATATATTTTTACTCAGGAGGACGATGTCTGGAAAAACGAAATCAGATGTTACGGCTGGACAGGCAGAAACGGAACAGGGGAGAAGCAGAGTGCTGATGACGGCATAACCCCTACAGGATTTTACGGAATAGGCGATGCGTTCTTTACGGACGAACAGCCTGCAACATGGCTTAATACTTTCAGAATTACCGATACAACATACTGGGTTACAGACAGGGAATCCGATATGTACAACAAGAAGGTTGAAGCCGACAGCGATGAGTTCAGCTCATCAAAGCATATGATTGAGGACGAGGCTCTCAGATACGGCTGCGTTATCGAATATAATACGGTTGCGGTTGAAAAAAGCAAGGGCAGTGCGGTTTTTATGGAATGCGGAGATACCTCTACAGATGGAAGCATAGCTCTGACAGAGGAAGATATGCTGAAATATCTCAATGTGCTTAACGCAACCAAAAACCCTCATATACTCATATTCTGACAGAATAAATTATTTTTTGTTCCTGTTTTGAAAAAAAGCTTTAAATATGATTGAATATATGATATAATAAAATTTGTGATTTATAATACTGCGAGGATGTGGAAATATTGGACATTATAGCAAAGGTATTTGCCGAACAATGGGTGTTTATGCTTATTGCCGTTGTGGCTGTTGCGATTACATTTATTGTGAAAAGACTTGCTTCCGATTTTTACGAAACTTTTCTTAAGGGAGCATTGATTTTACTTTCGGTAATGCTGATAGTACTGGCACTGATATTCAAGGCACAGGATTTGTTCCTGCTGATACCGATAATAGTTGTTTGCTGTGAGATGTTCGGCTACACTGTTACGGGACGGATTGTCGGAGTGCTTTTTGTGGATTTCCTCCTTATACAGCTTGATTTCAGAGTTATAGCAGGAATAAACGAAACGCTGATGAACGTTATTTTCTTTGTTCTGCAGGTAGCGGCAGCGATATGTATAGGTCTGATAATGGACAGATATATAAGGGAAGTCGGCAGTCAGAACGCTGAGGAAGAAGCTGATTCAGAGGAAGAAAACAGCGAAGAAGATGAGTCGGATACGGATACAGACAATGACGAAGCCGACAGCACAGAAAATACAGAGCTTGACTATGAATCTTTGCTCAGGGAAATTGAAGAAAAAGACGAATAACGTAATTTTTTGTTTGCTGATGAAGTCCCGTAAAAGCAAAAAGCTTTTACGGGACTTTGAGTTGCTTTCCGCATTGCAGTTAATTATATATAGTTGTATGTACCGTAAATCGGAAAGAAAATAATATATTTTCCGCAGAGATGGAGTGATATTCTTATGCTTATAGTGATACTTTCAGGAGCGGTGTGCCTGATAATTTCCATAATACTGTTTACACCGATGTTCAGACATTTTACGATATTAAGACCCGTAGCCCTTTTTTTCATATTTGAGGGCATATGGATTTTTGTGGAATATCTTATAACCCACATATACCCCGGAACTGAGGCGATGCAGTGGATACACTATGCAGGAATTATAATATTCGGAGGGTATCTGATAATCTGCCTTGTATACAACCGTCCGAGAAGGGAAACGCTGTCTAAAAGCAGAAAGAGAAACAGGACAAAAAGCAGACACCATATAGATATAAACAACAGACCTGATGACTGATTATCGGAAATGTCGGAGGAAGAAAGAGTGGATTATATATACATAGCAGGATTTTTCCTTGTGGGAGCATATATTCTGTACAGGGGATTCCGTGAGTTTAAAATACTGATTATTCCTGGAATATATTTTCTGTTTCTGGGAGGCTGGAGGCTTGCAGATAAGCTTATCGCAGGGGCTGAGCTTATGCAGGGAGTATATGCCTGGATAATAAGAGGAATTTCCCTGTGTGTGCTGGCGGCTACGGGAATACTCTACTATATGAAATATATGCGTGGGAAAAACTGAATTTGTTCCTGAAAACAAAGCCTGAAAGTATTCGTAAAAACTATGATTGAGCAAATATATCATTTTTCGTGATTATGCACAATAAATATACACTGCCTGTCACCCTGAACGAAGTGAAGGGTCTTAAAAAAGATTCCTCACTCCGTTCGGAATGACAAGCGTTTGTGCAATTTTTTAAATTTGCTCATTTATAGGTAAAAAGATATTTTCAACAAACATAGTGTAAAATTTAAATTTCAACATATGACTATTGTAAAAAATAAGATTTATTTTCAGTTTTTTTTTAAAAGACTTGAAATTTTGTATATTTAATGGTAGAATATCTAACGCACAAGTGTAAAGAAGGAGGTGTACCGTATGCCAAATATAAAATCAGCAAAGAAGAGAGTAAAGGTTACTGCAACAAAGAATGCAAGAAACAAGGCTTTTAAGTCAGCTCTCAGAACATCGGTCAAGAACGCTTTTGTAGCTATCGATACAAATTCAGCCGATAAAGCAGAAGCAGTTCGTCTTGCAGTAAAGAAGATTGATACTGCAGTTAGTAAGGGTATTCTCCACAAAAATACTGCTGCCAGAAGAAAGTCTGCACTGGCAAAGAAACTCAACGCATCAGCATAATTCCTGCGTGAACAGAAGAATTGTTACGCTTGATTTTTGAAAGCGGAAAATTACCTGCCCATAGACGTTCAAGTATGTCTTAGGGCAGGTTTTTGTTGTCTTTAAGGTACAAAACGGATTTATATGTTCTTAAATATCAAAAAATCAAGTTGATAAGCCATATTTTTTATAAAAATTTGTTGAAATTTATTTTATTTGAGGTATAATAAATCTGTAACGGAAATATTTCATTCAGAACGGGAGAGGAGGGAAAAAGATGAAAAGGCTTATAACTGTATTCTGCATTATTTCTGCAATTACGCTGAGTATGTCAGGCTGTTCGGGAGCGGACGACAATGTGAATGCTACGCAGGCAAGCGTGACAGCACCTACGCAAAAGGCAACTCAGACCGAAACAAAAGCACCCACTCAGGCACCTACTCAGGCACCCACTCAGGAGTCCACAACAGAAGAACCTACACAGGAATATGTTCCGCAGGAGCCTGCTACATTTTCAATAACAATAAACGAGCCTATTACCACTCCTCCGCCGACACAGCCGCCCACGGAAGAACCTGCAAGCGAAGGGTCTGAGCCGTCAACAGAGGACATTACCGCTGATTTGGAGGATATTCTGGGAAGCTGGAAGCTGGAATATTATGAGCGTTCGGACGGTCAGCATACAATGATAACCAGAAGTACGGTGTATACGTTCAAAGAGGACAAGACGTTTACTCTGGAAAACGCAGGAAATATTATGACAGGACGGTATTCGTTCAGCGGCGAGGTTCTTGCCTATGTATCCGATGTAAGCGGAGAGTTCGGCAGCTTTGAATTTGACAAGAAAAGACAGGAACTCAGAGATACGGACGAAGGAAGCAACACTGTAGCGGTTTTCAAAAGGGTTTCATAACTCACCGAAGTTATTTTAGTGCAAATTGACAATTATAATGAAAAAATATATTATAGTTTGTTAAGTTTATTTGAATTAATCTATTCAAATAAATTTTCAATTATGATAAAATTAAATCGGCTGTATTGCCATTCTAAAATAAAGGAGATATTACGATGAAGTTAGGTAAAAAAACTCTGGCGGTTGTTCTTTCGGCTGCAATGGTTACATCATTGGCAGCGACTTCAACGGCTTTTTCAGGAGCAGCTACAGAAGTACAGAAAACACCGTCAAGCTTTTCATGGGATAATGCGTCAGTATACTTTCTGCTTACAGACCGTTTCAATAACGGAGATACAAGCAACGACCATTCCTATAACAGAGGACTGAAGCAGGACGGAAGCGTAGCCGATGATATGATTACAGATGCAGGCTGTTTTCAGGGTGGTGACTTCAAGGGAATTACACAGAAAATAAACGAGGGTTATTTTAATAATCTTGGAGTAAATGCACTGTGGATTTCAGCACCCTATGAGCAGGCTCACGGATACACAGTAGGCGGAAACGGCAGAAAGAGTTTTGCACATTACGGTTATCACGGATATTATCTTCTGGACTATACCAATACCGATGCGAACTTCGGCACAAAGGAAGAGTTCGGAGAGATGGTAGAGGCAGCTCACAGCCACGGCATAAGAATTGTTATGGACGTAGTAATGAACCACCCCGGATATGCAACAATGTATGATATGAACGAGTTTTCATACGGTACACTTAAAAGCGGCTGGGAAAGTGTTTACTATGATTTCGGCAACATAAACGATAACTATTACGGAAAAATAGACTATAACAGCAGTGCAAATGACTGGTCAAAATGGTGGGGCAATGACTGGATAAGAGCAGGAATTGCAGGATATACCAGCGGTGACGGAAACGATGATTTGACAAAGGGCGTGGACTATCTTCCTGACTTCAGAACAGAAGCAACAGGTACGGTTGATATTCCCGAAATGCTCAGAACAAAGTGGACAAAAGAGGGTACTCTTGAGAGCAAGACAGCAAGCACAAACTCATGGTTCGAGGCAAAGGGCTATGCAAAGACTGTAAGAAACTATCAGATATGCTGGCTTTCGGAGTGGGTAAGAGAGTTCGGTATAGACGGTTTCCGCTGTGATACCGCAAAGCACGTTGAGAATGAAGCATGGGGTGCTTTGAAGGCAGAATGTGTTTCGGCACTCAACGAGTGGAAAGCAGCAAATCCCGACAAGGTTCTTGATGACAACAGCTTCTGGATGACAGGCGAAAACTACGGTATGTCACTTGTTCCTGCAAGCGATTACTACACAACAGGCGGATTTGACTCAATGATAAACTTTGAGAACGGCGGAGGACTTCCCGCACTCAGCAGTCTTGCAGCAAAGTATCAGAGCTATGCCGACCAGATAAATACAAACGATAACTTCAACGTTCTTTCATATATTTCTTCACACGATGATACACTTGCAAACAGCAAGACAAATGCTGATATGTATTATCAGGGTTCAGCGTTCCAGCTTCTTCCCGGTGCTATCCAGATATACTATGGAGATGAAACAAACAGACAGAAGCTCCCTATGGTAAGACTTGATGACGGTACAAGAATAGGTCTTGCAGACCACGCTCTCAGAAGCTTTATGAACTGGGACAGCATAGATGAAGAACTTAGTCAGCACTGGCAGAAAGTTGGCAAGTTCAGAAGCAGCCACGTTGCAGTAGGTGCAGGTGCAAACGCAGCTATTGAGTGCAGCGATGCACAGGCTGTAGCTTTCACAAGAACATATTCAAAGAACAATGTCGAGGACAAGATAGCAGCAGCTATAACATCTTCCGAAAATACAGACGTAACAATTGATGTATCTTCAATCTTTGAAAACGGAACACAGGTTGTAAACGCTTATGACGGCACTATTACAACTGTAGCAGACGGAAAGGTTACATTCAACAGCGGAGCACACAAGACAATTCTCGTTGAGAAGTATGTTGAGCCTGTAGAAGAGCCTACAGAAGAACCCACAAGCGAGCAGCCTACACAGAGCGGTTCAGAGGAGCAGCCTACATCTGATACAACAGGTGATATTGCAACAGCTCCCACACAGGGCGGAACAAGCGGTACAGGTGCAGGCACTCAGACAACCCCCACTTCAAACAACAACGCTTCAAATACAACAGGTTCAAACACAAGCTCAAACACAACATCAAACGATACAACAGGCAAGGTTGCAACAGGTGACGCTACAGCAACGGCAGCACTTATGGCATTGCTTATGGCAGCAGGCGGAACAGTTGTGCTTGCAAGAAAGAAGTTCAGCAAATAATAGTTGTCCTTTTTACAATTAAACTCAAAAAACTCAAAAGCCCCCGTTTTTATACGGGGACTTTTGAGTTTTAGTCTTTTACAGTTGTTACATCAGATTTTTTTGAATATGAAATTATTGTCCTCAAGCGTACATTCTACCTTATCGCCGTTCTTTATGTTACCCTTTAATATTTCCTCACTTACAGCATCTTCAATTTTTGAGCTTATAGCACGTCTTAAAGGTCTTGCACCGTATACAGGGTCAAAGCCTATCTTTGCTATGTGCTTTACAGCCTCATCACTGAAGCTTATGCTTATATCCATATCGGACAGTCTTTTTGAAAGAGATGTAAGCATAAGTGTTGCAATCTGCTCAATTTCCGTGTCGGAAAGCTTTGTGAAAACTATAATATCATCAACTCTGTTAAGAAATTCGGGTCTGAATGTGTTTTTAAGTTCATTCATAACGGTTTCCTTTATTTTTTCAAAGTCGTTCTGAGTGCTGTTTTCTTCGCTGAAAGCAAAGCCGAGTTCCTTTGAAGTCTGCTGAGTGATATATCTTGCACCGACATTGGAGGTCATAATAATTATGGTGTTTCTGAAATCAACGTGTCTGCCCTGAGAGTCCGTAAGTCTGCCGTCATCGAGAATTTGAAGAAGCATATTGAAAACATCGGGGTGAGCTTTTTCTATTTCGTCAAAAAGTATTACGGAATAAGGCTTGCGTCTTACCTGTTCGGTAAGCTGACCGCCCTCGTCATATCCTACATATCCCGGAGGAGAGCCTACAAGCTTTGAAACCGTATGCTTTTCCATAAATTCGGACATATCAAGTCTTATCATATTGTTTTCGTCACCGAACATAGCCTCGGCAAGAGCCTTGCAAAGCTCGGTTTTTCCTACACCCGTAGGGCCTAAGAATATGAATGAGCCTATCGGACGCTTGGGGTCTTTCAGACCTACCCTGCCTCGTCTTATTGACCTTGCTACCGCTGAAACAGCCTCATTCTGACCTATCAGTCTTTTATGGAGAATTTCTTCCATTTTCAGAAGTCTTTCGCTTTCCTCCTGAGTGAGCTGTGCAACGGGTACGCCTGTCCAGCCTGATACAACCTGAGCAATATCTTCCTCAGTAACCTGCTTTACGCTTCCGCCGATGTGGGATTTCCAGTCGCTTACGGCTTTATCATACTTTTCACGCAAAGCCTTTTCTTCGTCCCTGAGCTTTGCAGCCGCTTCAAAACGCTGCTCGTTTACGGCTGAGCTTTTTTCGGACTCCAGACGTTCGATTTCCTTTTCGAGTGTTTTTATTTCGTCAGGTTCAGTATGATTTTGCAGACGAACTCTTGAAGCCGATTCGTCAATGAGGTCTATAGCCTTGTCGGGTAAAAATCTGTCGTTGATATACCTTGAAGAAAGCTTTACGGCAGTTTCAATGGCTTCATCTGTAATTTTAACCTTGTGATGTGCCTCATACCTGTCACGCAGACCTTTCAGAATTTCAACCGTTTCCTCCTGAGTAGGTTCACCCACCGTTACAGGCTGAAAACGTCTTTCAAGAGCGGAGTCCTTTTCTATATATTTTCTGTACTCATTCAGAGTAGTAGCTCCTATTACCTGAAAGTCACCTCTTGCAAGTGACGGTTTCAGAATATTTGCAGCGTCAGAAGAACCCTCTGCACTTCCTGCACCTACTATTGTATGCAGCTCATCTATAAAGAGAATTACATTTCCCGAAGCTTTTACCTCATCTATGGCATTTTTTATTCTGTCCTCAAAATCGCCCCTGTACTTTGTACCTGCTACCATACCCGTAAGGTCAAGAGCTACAACTCTTTTTCCCTGCAAAAGGTCGGGAACATCATTGTTGGCTATTTTGAGTGCAAGTCCCTCGGCAACGGCTGTTTTTCCGACACCGGGTTCACCTATAAGGCACGGATTGTTCTTTGAACGTCTGGAAAGTATCTGTATAACTCTTTCTATCTCCTTTTTTCTGCCGATGACAGGGTCTATCTCACCTTTTTTTGCCTTTGCGGTAAGGTCAACGCCGTATTTGTCAAGAGTATCGGTTTTGCCGCCTTTTGATGCTGTCGCCGTACCACCTTTTGAAAAGCTGTTTTCATCGCCGAAGCTTCCGCCCTGAAACTGAGATTTTATGCCCTGTTCAATGTCATCGGGTCTTGCTCCGATTTCGTTGAGCATTCTTACGGCATAGCTGTCGGTATCCTGAAGTAAGGCTATGAGCAGATGTTCAGTTCCCACATAGCTGTGATGCAGTCCCGAAGCAACCGCAAGAGCCGTCTGTATAACTCTTTTGCTTCTGGGAGTAAGGTCATTTACCGTAAGTCTGGAGGTGCTTCCTGCTCCTATCTGTTCCCTGATTTTGTTTTCAACCGCTCCGAAGCTTACTCCTGCACTTTCAAGAGCCGCATATGCCACTCCCGAGTTTTCCTGCAAAAGTCCGAGCAGTATATGTTCCGTTCCGATGTACGTATGCCCGAGAAGCTGTGCGTTCTCTATTGCGTAGTTCATAGCTCTGTTTGCATTTTCAGTAAATCCTGTGAATTTGTACATAAGTCATACCTCCTGTATGTATTTCATAATACTTCCGTTTACTCCTGTTTTTTGTCGGTTAATATAACCTGCAAAAAACTTTTTTATTTCAGCACTGCTTCCGTCTGTGCGTGGGGCGATTGCATTTATGTCGGATTCCCGACATAAATCTTTAAGAGCATAGCTCTTAAAGCGTTAAGAATACGAAGTATTCTTAACGGCAATCGCCCCCATGCTGACGTTAGCTGTGAGCTGTACTTTTGTTGAGAATATCTGCTCTCATAATATCTCTCTGCTGAGGCGAAAGCTGTTTGCCTGAGTTTACCGAAAGAGTACACGGCTGAAGCTCAATCATAAGCTTGTTCACCGTATCAAGTGAAATACCGTTTATAAGCTTTTCGTTTATACCCATTCTTACTGCCGAAAGAAGTTTCAGACCCTCACCGTGGCTTATAACAACAGCGTATCTGAGCGTACCGAAGCATCTCATAATATAATCCCTGATTTCGGTGCGTCTGCAGATTTCATTTCTCATATCACGTTCTTTTGTGATAAGCTGTAATGCGACGTTCTGAAGATTTTCTATTGCATTCTTTTCCGAAAGACCAAGCGTTACCTGATTTGAAAGCTGATATAATCCTACCTGTGCATCTGTACCTTCGCCGAATGTTCCTCTGAGAGCAAGACCTATTTTGGAAAGATTATCCTCAAGTCTTGAAATTGCACCGCCTGACTCCAAAGCGGGAATATGGAGCATAACCGAAGCTCTCAGCCCTGTTCCGAGATTTGTAGGACACTGCGTCAGATAACCCAGCTTGTTGTGAAAGGCAAATCCTAGAGAATTATCCAGAAGCGTATCAATTTTATCGGCTGTATCATATGCCTTTTTCAAGGAAAGTCCCTCTGAAAGAACCTGTATTCTGAGGTGATCCTCTTCATTTATCATAATGCTTATTGTTTCGTCATCGGTAAGAAGCAGATATTTTCCTGCCCTGTTCTGTGCAAACACAGGGCTTATAAGATGCCTTTCCATCAGAGAACCTGCTTCGGTATCATTAAGCTGTGCCATATTTATAAATCTGAAAGTAGCCGCTATATATGAGTTGCTTCCCTCAAGAGCTTCCCTGATTTTGTTTGCCACCTCATTTTTTTGCTGTAAGCTCATAAGGTGGGGGAAAGGATAATTTTTAAGATTTCTGGCAAGCCTTATACGTGAACTTATTGCCACGTCACCTTCCAAACCGTTTTTTTCATACCATTTCTCAGCCATTATCCTTTCCTCCTTCCATTTCCTTTATTTTATCTCTGAGCTTTGCTGCAAGCTCGAAATTCTGTTCCTTTACTGCATTGTCAAGCTCCGTCTTTATTTTTTCAAGCTCCTTTTCCGCTTTGAGCTGAGGATTTGCACACGATGCAATCTTTCCTGTATGTCTTATGTTGCCGTGTATTTTTTGTATGGACGGCAGAAGTTCATCATAAAAGTTTGTATAGCAATCGGCACAGCCTACCTTTCCCGAACGGGCTATATCCGCAAATGAAGAACCGCAGGATTTACACCTTGTCGCACTTGTTCTTGACGGAAGTCCGTCACCGAAAAAGCTTCCCAGAAAACTGCTGAAATCGGTAGCAGTATGGGTAAAGAGATTTCCTATGCCTATTCCTTTGTTTTTTGCACACTCAGGACAAAGCCAAAGTTCTTTATAATTTCCGTTGACTATAGATGTGAAGTGTGATGTTGCCTGATTTTTTCCGCAGATTCCGCAAATCATAATTATTTCCTCCCTGTTATGTGATTATTTTCTGTTCAGACCTGAGTTAAAAGCATATTTTTGAAAACAGTAGACCTTACATTGTTTCTCAGTTCCTTGGGTATCTGAGAGAACGCCTTTTCCGAAATACCGGCAGATATTATTCTTGCTGTGTCCTTTTGGATTATGTTTCCCGAAATCAGGTTTTCAAGAATGAAGTTTGCTGATGTTTCGTCAAGGGTTTCACCTACAGAGTTTACAACGTGCATTATAATTCCCCCTTTTTCGGTAGTAAGATGTACTCTGGTTATTCTGATATATCCGCCGCCGCCTCTTCGGCTTTCGACAACATATCCGTTTTCCTGAGTAAAGCGTGAGCTTATAACATAATTTATCTGGCTTGGCACACAGCCGATGTTGTTTGCAAGTTCATTACGCTGAATTTCCGCAGTACCGTTGCTTTCGTCCAGTATATTTTTTATATATTCCGCAACCAGATCGCTTATTCTCATACAAATCACCTCTGATTTAAGATACAGAAAAGTTTAATTTTGTTTTATTGTGGTTTTGACTTTTCCTAACCTTTGATTTGATTTTATATTAAAAGTCAGATAAAGTCAAAGTCATAAAAAGTCAAATATATGTATCTTTTCAATGTGTTTCTTTTATTTTCTTAATTTTACTCCTGATTTCTCTTGTTTTCTGAAATTTTATAAAATTTTTAAAAAAGTTTTCAGCACAGCCTGAAAAATCATCTTGTCGGAAGTCGGGGCGATTGCAGACCGCTTCGGACATTTGTCCGAAGCGAGATTTCAAGCTTTGCTTGAAATCTGACAAAAGCGGAACGCTTTTGTCGTCTGCAATCGCAGCCTGAGCGAAGCCGCAGGTTTTCTTTTGTGACAAAAGAGTAAGGTCTGCTCATAAGCCTCAGGCTTATGAGCAGACCTTATCAATCTGAAAAGCTACTCAAAGTTTAATACCGAATTTTTCTATTTTAGGAATTAAGCCTATTCTGGGCTTATCGGGGTCGGGGAGCTGAGGAAAATCATAAGCAGGGTAATCGTTACCTTCAACGATAGCAGGGCCGTTAGGCGTAAGACAAACGTCCCAGCCAACGTATCTGAACTCAGGGATTACCATAGCAGCCTTTTTGACCATATCCTTTACTTCGTCCATAAAGGGAAGCTTATAGCCGACAAATTTAATACCCGTAGCAGGGTGAGCGTCATAGTTTACCAAAGCCGAAGTATGCCCCTGACCTATAATTTCGCCCTTATCCAGATCAAAGTGGCAAGCAAGACCGCCGTTTTCAAGATTATCAACAAAGCCGCCGTTATTACCCATCTTAAACACAGAATACAGTATATGAGCCTCACCATTATTTACAAGAGTAACCACTCTAAGACAGTTAAGCGAATTAGGATATATCTTAGCAGCCTGAGGGTGCTGAACGATAACCTCTTCAATAACACCAAAATTCTTTTCGGGATTTGTAACATAGCTCCACAGTTCCTTTACCGAGGAGAAATCAGAGGTTTTGATTTTTTCGATACCCTTTCCGCTCTCTCCGATGTAGGGCTTTGCAAAGAAGAAATCCTTGCCTTTTACAAACTGTTCAAACCTGTCATAATCAATTTTTGCAATATCGAGAATTTCTCTGCCCATAAACTCTGCAAATTTCTCGTCAAAAAGATTTTTCTCATCAAATATATGAGAAAATCTGAGGTCATTAAGAGTAGTTACAAGCTTTTTGTTTTTCATTCTGGTAAGGTAAGTTTTTCTTTCCTTAGCATTCATATTATAGAACTCAAAAATTATGTAGTCATTATATCCTGCACCGTATTTAATGGTACAGCCTATCATATCAAAAAAAAGTCCGATCTTGTTTTTACCTGTTTTTTCGTGTATCATATCAATTTTTTCAAACATTTTTTTGAACTTTGCACCGCTCAGAACTCTTGCTATATATTTTACATTCATAATAAACTCCCCTTTAATTTGATAATCAAAAATCAAGGCAAAGGCGTTTTAACCTTTGCCCTGATTTAATTAATTCAATTCTGAAAGACAGTCCCTTACAGCCTCTTTAAGCTTTGAAAGACCCTCCATAAGAACCTCTTTTTCGATAACCAGCGGAGGCATAAGCTTGACAACGGAATTTTTTCTTCCTGCACATTCTACAATAAGTTTTTTCTCAAATGCTTTTACAGTAACCTTTTCGCTGAGACCCTCAACAGGTATACCGTCAAACTCAATACCCCATATCATACCAATTCCCCTTAATTTAAGACGGCTGTCAAGAGGGAGAATTTCGTTTTCGACATACTCTTTAATAATCTTTCCGCTGTTTACAGCCTGCTGCTCCACATTTTCCTTGAGCATAAACTCAAGACCTGCTTTTGCAGCGACCATAGCAAGCTGATTACCTCTGAAAGTACCGTTATGTTCACCGGGAAGCCACTTGTCCAGCTCAGGTCTGAACAGTGTAAGAGCAAACGGCAGACCGTATCCGCCTATAGACTTTGACATAACAAATATATCAGGCTGTATACCTGCTCTTTCAAATGAGAAGTAAGTACCTGTTCTTGCACAGCCTACCTGTATATCGTCTATGATAAGAAGAATATCGTTGTCATCGCAGAAGCGGCGTACACTCTTCAAATACTCATTATCAAATACCCATATTCCGCCCTCAGCCTGAACTGTTTCTATGATAAGAGCCGCAGGCTTTTCAACAGCAGAATGGTCATCGTCAAGCAAATCCTGCATATACTTTACAGTATCAAACTCAGGATACATATAAGGAGCAGGAATGTGAGTAACATCTGTAAGCTTGACACCTGCACCTTTTCTTGCTGCAGCGTCTGTCGTGAGCGACAAAGCACCGAGCGTCATTCCGTGGAAACAGCCCGTAAGAGCAAATATATTACTTCTTCCCTTAACCTTTCTTGCTATCTTGAGAGCAGCCTCAACAGCATTTGTTCCTGTAGGGCCGGGGAACATAATCTTATAGTCAAGACCTCTGGGCTTCAGTATTTTTTCCTCCATAAAGTCTATAAATTCACGTTTAGGAGTAGTATACATATCAAGAGCGTGCATAATACCATCACTCATAATATAGTTTGCAAGCTTAGGCTTTATATAGCTGTTATTATGACCATAATTTACAGCACCTGCACCGCAGAAGAAATCTATATACTCGTTTCCAAGCTCGTCAAAAAGTTTTGAGCCTTTAGCCTGTGAAAAGACTGTGGGAAAATGTCTGCAATAAGAGCGAACCTCTGATTCGTACTTTTCAAAAGTCTGAGTATTCAATACCTTTACAACCTCTTTTCATACACAATAATTAACGTATTTACGATTTTTCGGCACTATGATTTTACCCCGAATATAACTGTTTGTCAAGCGAAAGAGCATATTATAACGTTTAGTACAAAAATTGAATTGACAGATAAAATTTTCACTGCAAAATGCGATTGTCAAAAACAAAAATAAAGAAACCATAAAGTTTAGGTCAAGCCTTTTCAAAGGCTTGCGGTTTCCAAAGGCAGAGCCTTTGGTCAGGATTTTTAAGGGTGAAACCTTTAAACGTTATTAAAAAAATCAGGCTGCGGACAGTTGTCCGCAGCCTGATAAAAACTTAAAGAACTTTCGACAGAAAATCTTTAAGACGTGGATTCTGAGGATTGTTAAAGAAATCCTTTGGATTGTTCTGTTCTACAATAACACCGTTGTCGACAAAAGCTACAGTAGTTGCTACCTCACGGGCAAAGCCCATTTCGTGAGTAACGACAACCATAGTCATACCGTCTTTGGCGAGCTGCTTCATAACCTCAAGAACTTCTCCTACCATTTCGGGGTCAAGAGCTGATGTGGGTTCATCGAAAAGCATAACATCGGGGTTCATACACAATGCCCTGACTATAGCAATTCTCTGCTTCTGACCGCCCGAAAGCTGTGAAGGATATGCGTCACGTCTGTCGGCAAGACCTACCTTTTCAAGAAGATGTATAGCCTTTGCCTCAACTTCTTCCTTCTTCATTCCCAGAATTTTCGAGGGTGCAAGCGTCATATTTCTGAGAACAGTCATATGAGGAAAAAGATTGAACTGCTGAAAAACCATGCCCATTTTACGTCTGTGTAAATTGATGTTTACAGATTTGTCCGTAATATCCGTACCCTCAAAAAATATGTGACCTCCTGTCGGCTCTTCAAGAAGATTAAGACATCTCAGAAAAGTAGATTTTCCCGAACCTGAAGCTCCGATAACCACCATAACATCGCCTTTTCTGATTTCGGCATTGATACCTTTAAGCACCTCATTTTTCCCGAAGGATTTGCGAAGCTCTTCGACTTTTATAAGAACCTCATTATTATCAGTGTTCACTGTTACGCAGCCTCCTCTCAAGACGTTTAAGCAGGAATGTAAGAATGAGAACTATAACAAGATAAATCAAAGCTACCACGATAAGAGGGAAGAATGCCTCATATGTACGGGAGCGGATAAGGTTTCCGACATACGTTAAATCCTGCAAAGCCACATAACCTGCCACAGAGGTTTCCTTGACAAGAACTATAAACTCATTTCCCAAAGCAGGAAGAATATTTTTTATAGCCTGCGGTATTATAATAAATATCATAGTCTGCGAGTAATTGAAGCCAAGAGAACGTCCTGCTTCTGCCTGTCCCTTGTCTATGGACATAATGCCAGAGCGTACTATCTCAGCAACATATGCTCCCGAGTTTATTCCGAACGACAGCACCGCCGCAAGAATGCCGTTTCTTGATGACGCAAAGATTACATAATACATAATCATAAGCTGAATTACAATCGGAGTACCTCTTATTATCGTAATATATATATTACATATGAAATTCAAAACCTTTAAAACATAATCACCGGGTTTACAGCACTTTTTCCCCGAAAGGTTGAGGTCGTGAGTTGAGCGTATTATAGCTATAAGCGTACCTATAACTATACCGAGAATACCAGCCAGAAGAGTTATCTGTACTGTTACTCCAAGTCCCTGAAGAAGCTGAAGCCAACGGTCATCGGTGATAAAGGTTTTTGTAAAGCTTTTTTCAATACTTTCAAAAAAATCCTGCATACCCAATATCCTTTATTTATACCGTTTGAATTATTCCTTTACTATTATAACCTGAGTTGTCTTTGTGTAGGGAGTGGTAAAGCTGACAGCCTCTTTTCTTTCGTCTTTGATTGTCATACCTGCCATACCGAAATCAGCCTTACCTGACTGTACAGCCGTTATGATAGCATCAAAATCCATATCATCTATTACAAGCTTATAGCCGAGCTTGTCGCAGATAGCCTGTGCAATCATAGGGTCTATGCCTACTATCTGATTGTTTTCCTTGTATTCGTAGGGTTCAAAAGCAGCATTTGTAGCCATATGAAGCTCACCCTTTGAGGTATCAACGTTTTCAGGACTCTTATAAGGTGATTTGCCCTTTGTATCATCGCCGATATAGTTGTCAACTATACTCTTCAGAGTACCGTCCTTTGTAAGCTCATCAAGAGCCTTGTTGAAGTCCTTTACAAGATTTTCCTTATCCTTGGGCAGAGCTATCGCATATTCCTCAGTGTCGAATGTATCGTCAAGAATTTTCAAGCCTTTGTTCTGTTCTACAAAAGCCTTGGCGGGTTCGCTGTCGATTATTACGCAGTCAACCTTTCCCTGAGTAAGAGCTATAACCGCATCTGCACCCTTGTTATATCTTTCGATTACAGAGCCTTCCTTTTCATAATCGGAAGCATATGCAATATCGCCTGTTGTGCCAAGCTGAACGCCTATTCTTGCACCTGCAAGGTCGTCCTTTGACTTGATTGTCTTTGTTGCATCTGTGGAAGCTGATGAATTTGTATTGCCGCCTGCTCCGTTGCCTGAGCCGCACGCAGACATAGTGATACCTGCCGCAGCAACAATAGCCGCAGCCAACACAATAGATAAAAGTTTTTTCATTGGAATATCTCTCCTTGTATATAAATTATAATACCATATATGATAATATAACATAGCAATAAAATCAAGCTTATAGACAAAATTTAAATGGTTTTTACAAAAATCATTTTTTAATACTTTACTTTGGTAATTCATTGATGTTATAATATAAACCAATATAAATATTTTTTCAGGAGGAAATTACAATGAAAAAATTTACGGCAGTTATGTTATCAGCACTTATGGCGGTCACAGCTCTGACGGGCTGCTCAGGCGGAAGCGGAAATTCCAACTCTGACACCAAAACGAATACTTCGCAGACATCTTCCGCAGACTGGGACTACATAAAAAACAAGGGTGAGCTTGTCATAGGAATAACCTACTTTGAGCCTATGAACTATAAGGACGACAGCGGCAAGCTGACAGGCTTTGAAACGGAATTTGCAGAGAGTGTCTGCAAGGAACTGGGAGTTAAGCCTGTATTCCAGAAAATAGACTGGGATTCAAAAGAGGTTGAGCTTAAATCCAAAACCATAGACTGCATATGGAACGGTCTTACAATAACCGATGAAAGAAAAGCCAATATGGATATATCTGTTCCATATATGGAAAACAAACAGGTTATGGTTACCAAAAAGGAAAATGCCGAGAAATTCACAAAAGCTGAAAACTTAAAGGACGCTACGGTTGTTGCGGAGAAAAAATCAGCAGGTGAGGACGTTGCCAAAGAGTACGAGTTCTTCAAGGACGCTTCATATGTTTCTGTAGATTCACAGGCAAAGGCACTTCTTGAGGTAAAGTCAGGTACGGCAGATATTGCGGTTATAGACTATGTAATGTCGATAGGAACACTTTCTTCAGGCTCAGACTATTCAGACCTTCAGGTTGTGGAGGGCAAGGACTTTGCTCCCGAGCAGTACGGAGTTGCTATAAGAAAGGACAGCACAGAAACTCTCAAAAAGCTTAACGAGGCTATGCAGAAGGTTGCAGATGACGGTACTCTTGACAAGATAGGCAAGAAATATAACCTTGACAGTTTGCTCATACTCAAGTCAAAATAATATCTGACCTCAGAAAATTGAAAAAAAGAAGCTTACAGCTTCGCTCAGACTTTGCAGGCGATTGCATAACGAAGCAGCAAAGCTGCTTCGGACTTCAAGGCGTAGCCTTGAAGGATTCAAAAGCGAATGCTTTTGAATCTGCAATCGCCGTATGAGCGTAGCCGAAGGTTTTTATTCAGACTAAAAAATAAGTCAGGAAGGTAAATCATTAATGGAACAGTTTTTAAACGTTACCGAACAGCTTTTCAAGGGGTTCGGTGAAAATTGTTTTATCTTTATCATAACGCTTCTTCTGGCACTTCCCATAGGACTTATAGTATCTATGGGTTCTATGTCGAAGTTCAGACCGCTTAAATTTCTCACAAAAACGGTAGTATGGATAATAAGGGGAACACCTCTTATGCTGCAGTTGTTTGTAGTATTTTACATACCGCCGCTTATGTCGGACGGACAGGTAAGCTTTCCGAGAATGCAGGCGTCTCTTATTGCATTTGTAATAAACTACTCTGCTTACCTCTCAGAAATATACCGTGGGGGAATAGAATCGATACCAAAGGGACAGTATGAGGCAGGACAGGTTCTCGGATTAAGAAAGTCCCACATATTTTTCAGAATAATTCTGCTTCAGGTAATCAAAAGAATTACCGCACCTATCGGAAATGAAATCATAACGCTTGTCAAGGATACATCGCTTGCCAGTGTTATTGCCATACCTGAAATACTGATGAATGCAAAGGATTTTTCAATGGAAGGACTTATATGGCCGCTGTTCTATTCGGCATTGTTTTTCCTTGCGTTCTGCGGAATTTTAACTCTGCTTTTCTCATTCATAGAGAAAAAGCTTGACTTTTTCAAATCCTGACAAGGAGGGTGATTTACTGTGTCTTTTCTTAAAGTTGAAGATATAAAAAAGAGTTTCGGCAAAACAGTTGTGCTGAAAGGTATAAGCTTCTCGCTGGAAAAGGGAGAAGTACTTGCAATAATAGGTTCTTCAGGCTCAGGCAAAACCACTCTTTTACGCTGTCTTAATTTTCTTGAGGAAGCGGACGGAGGAAAGGTTACAGTGGGAGAAGATGTACTTTTCGACAGTTCCGACAGTTCGGCAAAAAGCGAAAGGGAGATAAGAGAAAAAAGACTGAATTTCGGATTGGTATTTCAATCGTTCAATCTTTTTCCGCAGTATACTGTTTTTGAAAATATAGTTCTTGCACCTAAAATTCTTGCCAAGGAGAAAATTTTCAAGAAAGAGGATTATCAGGGTATTACCGACTACAAGGAAGCTGTTAAAATGATAAATGATACGGCAAATTCTTTGCTGGAAAAGGTGGGACTAAGCCATAAAAGTAACGAATATCCCTGTAACCTGAGCGGAGGTCAGCAACAGAGAGTTGCTATTGCAAGGGCTTTGGCACTGAACCCGACAGTACTATGCTTTGATGAGCCTACATCTGCACTTGACCCTGAGCTTACGGGGGAAGTTCTCAATGTTATAAAGGGACTGAAATCATCGGACAGTACTATGATTGTAGTAACGCACGAAATAGAATTTGCAAGAGATGTTGCCGATAAAATAATATTTATGGCAGACGGCGTTATTGTGGAGCAGGGAACTCCTCAGCAGGTTATAGATAATCCCCAAAATCCCAGAACACAGGCATTTCTTTCAAGATTTACGCAGCTTCAGGGAAACCTATAAAAATGGAAAATTGAAAATGGAAAATTGAAAATTAGAATGCACGTCAGAGGCTGTTCGTAAAAAGACAGCTTCTGACGTATCTTTATATAATGATTTTTCTACAATAACTTTTCTACGTCATATTGTTTTTTAGCTTATGTCAGATAATATTTTCTTTATATATTGCTGAAAATCTGATTTTGTGTTATTATTCTGTTGAGCGGCATTCTTAATGAAGCTGTATCAGAGGATATGTTGTCACTTCGTTATCAAATCGTATGCGGAGGTGATGGTATGAAAATTGGTGTGATAGGTGCAGGACGTGTGGGAACATCTGTTGCAAAGTATATTTCCGAAAATACTGAACACCTTATAACGGGATTTTACAGCAGAACATTGAAAAGTGCTGAGGAATCCGCCGATTTTTGTAATACGAAAGCTTTTTCAGAGCTTTCGGAACTTTTAATGTCAAGCGATACCCTTTTTATAACTGTCAGTGACAGCGAAATAAAAAATGTATGGGATTGCATTGATAAAACACTTGTCAGAAATAAAATCATATGTCATTTTAGTGGCTCATTATCATCTGATGTTTTTACGGAAGCATATGAGTACGGTGCATATACGGGAAGTATTCACCCTGTATACGCATTCAGCAGTAAATTCAGCTCATATAAGCTTCTTAAAAATGCGTTCTTTACGCTGGAGGGCTGCGGATTTTTTTTGCAGAGAATGGAAAGCCTGCTTGAAAGTACGGGAAATAAGGCTTATATTGTCAGCAAAGAAAAAAAGCCTCTTTACCATGCGGCACTGGCTATGGCAAGCAACAATCTTATGGGACTTCTGTATACATCTGCGGATCTTCTCAAAGACTGCGGATTTTCCGAAAAGGATTCATATGCCCTGATTGCACCGCTTATGCTGGATAATCTGAAAAATGCACTCGCAAACGGAGCGGAGCAGGCTCTTACAGGAGCGATTGAGCGTGGAGATGTCAGTACCGTTGAAAAACATCTGAACGTACTTGACGTACAATCCAAAGAAATTTATAAAGCGTTGGGTATAAAGGTTCTGGAAATATCAGAATTGAAGAATAAAGACAAACCTCAGTTGTCTGAAAAATACGAACTTATTGAAAGGGTGCTTCTGAAATGAAAAATACTGTTTTAACTATGCAGAACAGCAAGAAAGACGGAACAAAAATAAGTATGCTCACTGCGTATGACTACTCCACGGCAAAGCTTATCGATGAAGCGGGAATAAATGCCATACTGGTAGGCGATTCGCTCGGAAATGTTATGCTCGGATATGAAAATACCCTTGCAGTAACTATGGAGGATATGATACATCACGGAGCGGCTGTTGCAAGAGGTGCAAAAAATGCTATGGTAGTAATTGATATGCCCTTTATGTCATATCAGACCTCTGTTTATGATGCCGTTGTAAACGCAGGCAGACTTGTAAAAGAGGCAGGAGCAAATGCAGTCAAGCTTGAGGGCGGTCTGGAGGTATGTCCTCAGATAACCGCTATAGTAAATGCAGGTATTCCCGTTATGGCACATCTGGGACTGACACCTCAGTCAATAAATGCTTTCGGAGGCTTCAAGGTTCAGGGAAAGACTGCCGAAAAAGCACAGAAGCTTCTTGACGATGCACGTGCCGTAGAAAAAGCAGGAGCTTTCGCTCTGGTACTGGAGTGTATACCGTCAAAGCTGGCGGAGAGAATAACAAAGGAGCTTACAATCCCCACAATAGGAATTGGTGCAGGCTCTGAATGTGACGGTCAGGTTCTTGTTTATCAGGATATGCTTGGAATGTTTTCTGATTTTACCCCGAAATTCGTAAAGAAATATACAAGTGTAGGTGAAGCTATGAAAGAAGCCTTCAAAGCTTATCACGAGGAGATAAATAACGGAAGCTTTCCGTGTGAGGAGCATACATACTATATTGACAGTAAGGTTGTTGATGGTTTAAAATAACTGTTGCTCAGTTTTAAAGTTTGCAGATGCGGCGATTGCAGTACCGCAGACAAATCTGCGGTATGTTTAAAGGTGAAACCTTTAAACAGTGTCAAAAGAAAATCTTTTGACACCTGCAATCGCCTGCTGACGCAGGCAGGGAGTAAAAATTTAAGGAGATAATTTTATGAAAATCGTAAGCACTGTTTCAGAAGTAAGAGAGATTGTAAAAGAATGGAAAAAAAGCGGACTTACCATAGGTCTTGTACCCACAATGGGCTATCTTCATGAGGGTCATGCAAGCCTTATAAGACGTGCAAGCAAGGAGAATGACAGGGTAATTGTAAGCGACTTTGTCAATCCCACACAGTTTGCACCTACGGAAGATTTGGAAAGTTATCCCAGAGATATTGAAAGAGATGCAAAGGTCTGCGAGCAGGAGGGAGCAGATGTAATTTTTCACCCGACAACAGAAGAAATGTATTTTCCGAATGCAACTACATTTGTTAATATGACAGGCCCTTCGGAGGAACTGTGCGGAAAAAGCAGACCCATACATTTCAGAGGTGTATGCACAGTTGTTTCAAAGCTTTTTAACATAGCTTCTCCCGACAAGGCATACTTCGGACAGAAGGACGCACAGCAGCTTGCCGTTATAAAAAGAATGGTAAGGGATTTGAACTTTGATATAGAGATTATAGGCTGTCCTATAGTAAGAGAGGCTGACGGACTGGCAAGAAGCTCAAGAAATGTTTATCTCAGCAAAGATGAAAGACAGGCTGCACTCATACTGCATAAGGCTCTTGAGGAAGGCAGAAAAATGGTTTTGTGCGGAGAAACAAGTGCTTCCGTAATAAAAAAGAGTATATCTGATATTATCGAAAGCGAACCGCTTGCAAAGATAGATTATGTTGAAATAGTGAGCTTTCCCGATGTAGAAAAGGTTGAAGATATAGATGGGGATATTCTTGCAGCCGTAGCTGTATATATAGGAAAAACCAGACTTATAGACAATTTCATAACAGAGAACGGCAAGGAAATATAAATTTTATGAGAGGCTGAAATATATGCAGATTACGATGTTAAAGGGCAAGATACACCGTGCAGTTGTAACGCAGTCGGAGCTTAACTATATAGGAAGTATTACAATAGACCCCACGCTGATGGAGGCGGCAGGAATATATGAATACGAAAAGGTACAGGTTGTTGACGTTGACAACGGAAACAGGCTGGAAACATATACAATAGCAGGAGAAAGAAATTCGGGTATGATTTGCCTTAACGGAGCTGCCGCACGATGTGTGCAGACAGGCGACCACGTTATAATTATGTCATATTGTCAGATTGAGGAAAGCAGTGTATCTTCTCACAGACCGAAGGTCGTTTTTGTAGATGGTGATAACAGGATAGTAAAAAAAGTACACTATGAAAAATATGGTGTATTAAGTGAAGATATGATAAAGTAAAGTTTTCGGGAACAGAAGTATGATTGATAAACTAAAAAATATCAGACCGTTATATAAGGGAATTGTACTGATTGTTTTATCAGCGTTTTTCTTTGCTCTTATGAATATGTTCGTACAGCTTTCGGGAAACCTTCCTTCACTGCAAAAGAGCTTTTTCAGAAATTTTGTAGCGTTTCTGTTTGCAGGAATTATTCTTGTCAGGGACGGCGAAAGGATACAAATTCCTGCAAATGCAGTGCTTCCGCTTATACTTCGTGCGTCATTCGGAACGGCAGGGGTTCTGTGCAATTTCTATGCGTTGGGACAGCTTGACCTTGCGGACGCATCAATTCTGAATAAGATGTCCCCGTTTTTTGCAATAATATTCAGCGTAATTTTACTGAAGGAAAAAATTAAGCCTGTTCAGATTATTATAGTAGCTGCGGCATTTGCAGGAGCTATGCTTGTAGTAAAGCCAAGCTTTGCCAATGCGGATACTGTTCCTGCTTTTGCAGGACTTTTTGGCGGAATGTGTGCAGGTATAGCATATACTTTTGTAAGAATGCTGGGACAGAGAAATGTAAAAGGTGCGGTGATTGTTTTCTTTTTCTCGGCTTTTTCCTGTGCGGTTACACTTCCTTTTCTTATAGTCGGATTTGTACCTGTGAGCTGGCAGCAGCTTATATTTTTACTGCTGGCAGGACTTTCGGCAGCAGGAGGTCAGTTCACTATTACGGCGGCATACTGTCACGCTCCTGCCAGAGAAATTTCTGTATATGACTACTCTCAGATAATTTTTGCCGCTTCGCTTGGCTTTATGGTATTCGGACAAATTCCCGATATTTTAAGCTGGGCAGGATATACAATAATATGTTCTATGGCAGTAATTATGTTTCTTTACAATAAAAAAAAGAGAGCCTTATCTGAAAATTAAAATTAGGTTTACGGCTTCGCTGCGGTAATTGCAGCGAAGCCGTAAGTATTTGTATAAAATAATTAAAGGTGTTATTTTCAAATAAAAAATTTACAGCCAGCTATAAAAAGTATCCTTTTATGAGGTTTTATATAAATATTAAAATATTGCTATATAATGTAAAATTTGAAAAATATATGTAATTTCAATATTTTATTGAAAATTATCTGCTTTAGGTGTATTATGTTTGTACAGTATAAAATTACTGTAGATTTTTTAGGAGTTGTTTTTATGAAAAAGGGCAAAAAATTAATATCGGCAGTTTTATGCACAGCAACCATATCTTATGCTATGTTGCTGACACCTATCGCAGCATGTGCGGAGTACTCTTGTATATTTCAGGATTCAAATTGTAAGGTGATATGTATTTCTAACACAGCTAACTGTACAGACAAACTTTCACCGCAAAGCATATCAAATAATTGTTGTTTGCTTTTTAACCAAAATTGTAATACAGTACCTTCATCAGAAGAAAACAGTATTAATGATGTTGAAAATCCTACAGATATTCCCTATACCAACAATGATAATAATGATGATACTGCTCCTCACGAAGCTGCAACTGAACCGACAGTCCCTCAGAATACGGAAAACGATGATAATGCCGCCTCATCTTACATAGACGAAGTTGTACGTCTGACTAATATTGAACGTGAAAAGGCTGGACTTAATCAGTTGGTAAAAAGAGAGGATATGTGCGGTGTGGCAAATATAAGAGCTATGGAAATTTCTCAAACATTTTCTCATACCCGTCCTAACGGTCAGGATTGCTTCTCGGTAGTTAAAGAAAAAAATATCTCTTATCGCTTCCTCGGAGAAAATATTGCATCAGGATATACCTCACCTGAAGCAGTTGTTAAAGGCTGGATGAACTCGGAAGGACATAAAGCTAACGTTCTGAATGGTAATTTCAGTGGCATAGGTATTGGATACTACGAACATAACGGTATAAAATACTGGGTTCAGATGTTTATAGGATAATTTTTTGTACAGAAGCTTATATATGTAACCCAACCTGCGGCGATTGCAGTCCCTCGTGAATAAATTCACGAGGAAATTTAAAAGCATAGCTTTTAAATTTGTCAAAAGCTATGCTTTTGACGACTGCAATCGCCGCATTTTTACGCAGCTTTGCAAAAATCTTAACAAATTGAAGGTGAGAAAGGGGATAAATCAGCTTCTAATTTTTAAAGCGGATAAAACGCTTTAAGGTTGCCGAAAGTCTGAATATTTTCGGACGAAAAGGCCGCAGTAAACACCATACTGCCGATTTGCAGAAAAAGCGTATACCGCTGCACTTTACAGTTCTGTTGTTCTTGTTATAGCTTTTTACAACTGCTATTATGTTTTCCGCCTTTACTGTTTCCGTCCATACCTGACTGTCACCGTTGATGAGAAGTTGTCCGTCAGACAGGATTTTTATTACTCTGTGCAGAACTATATCTCCGTTATCTCTTTTAAAAAGAACTATGTCGTATTTTCTTACAGGCTTTCTTTCGACTGAAACAAGAGCTACAGAGGAACTGTCCGAGTAAAGCGTAGGAGTCATACTTGTTCCAGTTACTGTGAGGTAAAATACACCGTTTTCATATTTTATTGTTTCGCTTATAAGCTCTGAGAGCTTTTCTTTTTTCACGAGTTTTTTTGAAGCGTTCATATTTTTAATCAGCCTCACCTAAAAGTATAAGTAATTATAGCATAATTTTATAAATAATTTCAACACGGCATATCATTGAAAAAATAAATTTATACTTTATATTGACCTTTTTCTTAAGATTATATAAAATAGTCAGGGAGTAATAAGAATGAAAAGTTCGTGACTGAATTTATAAATCGGAGAGTGTGTATGAAAGAAAAAGCTTTGAGCGGAAAAAGACTGGATTATCTCGACCTCGCAAAGGGAATAGGAATACTGATTGTTATGCTGGGACATTTTCCGTTTTACGGAGAACCGCATATTTCCATACAGCTTTATGACTTTATATTTTCGTTTCATATGCCGCTGTTTTTTATAATTACAGGAATAATTTTCGGTTACAGCAGGAAATGGGAAAAGCAGACATTTAAGGAGCTTTTCATAAAAAAGTTAAAGACTATAATATATCCGTATTTTATGCTTTCTGTAATTGCACTTGTTTTGCAGGTTCTGGAGATGATTTTTCTTAATTCGGGAAGTACGTTCGACTTGCAGGTTACAATTATGAGAACGCTTACTTTAAAGGGGTACAATGCTTTATGGTATCTGCCGGCATTGTTTTTTACTGAAATTTTGTTTTTTGCTCTTGAAAAGCTAAAGGTAAACCGATTTATATTTGTTGCGGTTACGCCTGTTATTACTTCTTTGCTGGCTGTTTATGTTTATCCTGATGTATCTAAGATGTCATATAAAAGCACCGCAGGAGATATATTTTTTCTTGTATTTCTTTATTCTGTACGTGCATTTATTACCTGTGTTTTCATATATGCAGGATTTTTTGCATATAAGCTTCTGTCTTATGACATAGTAGAAAATCACCCTGTTTATGTATTTTCGGCAGGTCTGATTTTACTTGCGGCAGATATTATACTTTTCAGATTTAACTCTTCAGTAAACATATGTCTTTTGCAGATAGGCAATCCGTTTTTATATTATATCTGCTCATTTTCGGGTTCGTTTGCCGTTATTCTTATGTGCAGGGCATTTCCGCATAAGCTGAGATTTATAAGCTTTCTGGGAATAAATTCTCTTGTAATAATGGCAACTCACAACAGAGCCGCTATAGATTTTGCATTCTATTTTGAAACCCTGATAAAAAAGGTATGTTCATTTATAAATTTTTTCCCGCCGCAGCTTTTAAGACTGGCAGTCGTATTTATAATACTTGTGGCTATTGAAACAGTCATAGTTCTGATTATAAACAGGTTTATGCCGTTTGTTAAAAGCTTTCCAGAGTTCGGAAAAAATAAAAAATCAGTATGAATTGAGCTTTTAAGCTTGTTCAGATTATAAATTATTCTTTATTTTAAGGAGAGATTTTGTTATGGCAGTTGTTAAAGCGTATAAGGGTATGAGATTTAACTGCGAAAAGGCAGGAGATATCAGCAAGCTTGTTTGTCCGCCTTACGATATAATAAGCGATGAGCAGAGAGAGGAATATATAAAGACAAATCCTTACAATATAATCCGTCTGGAGCTTCCTAAGGGTGAGGACAGATACGGCAAGGCTGCCGAAATTCTCAACGAGTGGCTCAGAGATGAAATTCTTTTCACAGAGGATAAGCCTGCTATATACATATATGAAGAAGAGTTTACCGCATACGGCGAAAGAAAGAGTATAAAGGGTATAATATGCCGTGTAAAGATAGAGGAATTCAGCAAGGGAGTAATACTTCCTCATGAATTTACGCTTTCCAAGGCTAAAGAGGACAGATTTAATCTTATGAAAGCAACCAACTGTAATTTCAGTCAGATATATTCCCTGTATATGGACGGCGGCAAGGGTACTCTTTCAACAATAGACAAGCTTTCCGACAAAGAACCTGACATTCAGCTTACTGACGGTGAGGGCGTAATCCACAGAATGTGGATAATAACAGACGAAGCTGCCGTAAATCAGATTTGTGATGATTTTGCAGACAGAAAGCTTTACATAGCAGACGGACATCACAGATATGAAACAGCACTCAACTACAGAAACTATATGAGAGAGCAGGGACTTGCAAAAGAGGGCGATGGCTGTGACTATCAGATGATGATGCTTGTAGATATGGAACACCCCGGACTGGTTGTATTCCCTACACACCGTCTTGTACGTGATTTGAAGGATTTTGATGCAGAAAAGGTTCTTGAAAAGTGCAGAGAGTATTTCGAGGTTACAGAATATGACGATATAAACAGTGCCGAAGAAGTTCTTATGGGACTTTACAAAGAGGGCAAAAAGGCATATGCTTTCTACTCAGGAAACAAAAAGTACAATCTTCTTGTATTGAAGGATATGCAGGTTATCAGAGAGCTTCTTCCGAATGCAAGCAGTGCAACTCAGCAGCTTGATGTAACAGTTCTCCATACGCTTGTTCTTGAGAAAATTTTCGGCATAGATGCAGACAATATGGCTAAGCAGATTAACCTTACCTATACAAAAATCTTTGACGAGGCAGTAGAAAGCGTAGACAGCGGAAAGGTTCAGTGTGCATTTATTCTCAATCCCACAAGAGTTTCCGAGATAAGGGACGTAGCCTCAAACGGCGAAAAAATGCCTCAGAAATCGACATATTTCTATCCCAAGATGATTACAGGTATGGTTATGAACAAGCTCGATGACTGATTTTTCGCTTTGGAGTAATTATTATGGGTATGATAGGACATTATTTCAGGACTTCCTCTACAAATATGAGAAGAATGAAATTCGGGAAGCTTGACCTGTACAAATTTATTGATAAACTTGACGAAAGCGAACAGCTTGATATAGACAAAACGTGGCAGGCAATACAGTTTACTCTCACAGGCACGACAGGCGAAACGGACGAAACAGGCGAACCCCCTTGGGGAAACCTCGTTATAGGCAGTGACTATATAATTCCGTATGAGTTTCCGCTTTCTTTTATAAGTGCAAAGGAAGTAAAGGAAATTGCAGAAGCAATGAAAACTATGGACGAGGCAGAGTTCCGCAAGATTTTCGATTTTAAGAAAATGGTCAGCGTTCGTATATATCCTTTGGTATACGGAGAGGACGAAGAAGAATTTTTTGATTATGTTTACGGATATTTTGATGAAATGAGGAAATTCTTTTTTGAAGCTGCTGCCAGAGGTCTTGACGTTGCGTTTTATATAGACTGATTTAGATTTTATGATTTAAAAGAGTGGTAATATGAGTGAGATATACAGCTTTTATGCTATGATGTCGAGGATTAAGTATATTCATCGATGGGGACTGATGAAAAATACGAGAAACGAAAATTTAAGCGAGCATTCTCTTGAAGTTGCAATGGTGGCCCACGCACTGGGCGTAATAAACAACAAGAGGTTTGACGGAAGTATAAATCCCGAACGTCTTGCTGTGCTTGCTATGTTTCACGATGTAAGCGAAATAATAACGGGAGATTTGCCTACACCTGTAAAATATGATAACCGTACCATAACCAATGCCTATAAAGAGCTTGAAGAACAGGCAAGGCTAAGTCTGCTCAAAATGCTTCCCGATGATATAGCCGCAGAATACAAAAGTATACTCTGCGAGAATGAGGACGAACTTCTGCTGTGGAAATATGTAAAGGCTGCCGATACCATATCCGCACTTATAAAATGTACGGAAGAGCTTATTATGGGTAATGCCGAGTACTCAAAGATAAAGCAGTCAAAGCTCAGAGCTATAGAAAAAATCGATTTGCCCGAGGTTAAAGTCTTTATGCAGGAGATGTTCCCGGCATATGAGCTTACTCTTGATGAACAAAAATAAACCCATTTTTTTATACTGACCTGAACCAAGGCTGTATCTGAAACCAAAGTGGGGGCGATTGCCGCAATCAAAATACGAAGTATTTTGATTGTTCACCTTGCAAAGCAAGGTGAATGCCCGTGAAATTCTTCACGGGGACGGCAATCGCCCCCTGCTGTAAGCCGAAGGTTACGCTGATTTATTTGTTGACATTTTTAAAAGCAGTGATATAATTATAACTGTAGCGAAAAACTATTCAGTTTTTACAAAAAAAGTTAAGGTTTCGAGGCGGGGTGAAAGTCCTCACCGGTGGTAAAAGCCCACGAGCAGAAAGCTGATTTGGTGAAAATCCAAAGCCGACGGTACAGTCCGGACGATAGAAACCTGTGGCGGATTGTTTCGGAATATTTTGGATTAGTTTTAAATAACCGCCAGGGAATTTTATCGGAAATTAAGGACGTAATGCCTCACAGCGTTACGTTTTTTATTTTCAAGCATATATTTTTACAGGCAGGTGAATTTCAGGTGAGCATTTTTACACAAGATGACTATTCATATATGAGATACGCATTACAGCTTGCGGAAAAGGCGAGAGGATTTACTTCTCCAAATCCGATGGTAGGAGCTGTAATAGTAAAGGACGGAAGAATTATAGGAGAGGGTTATCACAAAAAATACGGTGACTGGCACGCTGAAGTAAACGCATTCGACAGTGCAGAGGAAAGCGTTGAAGGAGCGACAATGTACGTTACCTTAGAGCCTTGCAGTCATACGGGAAAAACGCCGCCGTGTGCAGACAGAATAGTCAAGGAAAAAATCGGAAGAGTTGTAATAGGAGCAAAAGACCCTAACCCTCTTGTAAGCGGACGTGGTATAGAAAAATTAAAAAATGCTGGTATAGAAGTACGCACAGGACTTCTTGAAAAAGAAAGCATAAGACTTAACGAAGTCTTTATGAAATACATAACCGAAAAAAGACCTTTTGTATTATACAAGTCTGCCGTTACGCTTGACGGAAAAATTGCTACATATACAGGAAAGTCAAAGTGGATTTCCAACGAAAAAGCCCGTGAAGAGGTACATATGCTCAGACATTATATGAGCGGAATTATGGTGGGTATCAATACAGTTATCGCCGACAATCCTATGCTTAACTGCCGTACAGAGGGGCTGACCTCACCTGTAAGAATAATAGTAGATTCAAACCTCAGAATACCGACTGATTCAAATATAGTTCAGACAGCCGACAAATACAGAACAATCATCGCAACGTTGCAGGACGAGGACAGTATAAAAGCGTCTTTACTAAAAAAAATGGGAGCAGAAATTCTAAGAGTAAGGGAGTACTGCGGAAGAGTTGACCTTGAAAGTCTTATGGATAATTTAGGAAGTATGGGTATTGACAGCATACTTATAGAGGGCGGCGGAACACTTGCTTTCAATGCCTTTAAGCAGGGAATAGTAGACAAGGTTATTTATTATATCTCACCAAAAATATTCGGAGGAATTTCCGCAAAAACCTCTGTAGAGGGTGACGGCTTTGCAGAAATTTCAAGGTGCGTAAAGCTTAAAAGTATGCAGGCTGAAATGCTGGACGATAATATCAGGATAACAGCTTATGTTGATAAATCATAAAGTTTAGGTCAAGCCTTTTTCAAAGGCTTGCGGTTTCCAAAGGCAGAGCCTTTGGTGGGATTTTTAAGGGCAAAGCCCTTAAACAAACAGAGCCTTTGGCGGGATTTTTAAGGGCAAAGCCCTTAAACAAACAGAGCCTTTGGCGGGATTTTTAAGGGCGAAGCCCTTAAACAGAGTGGTGATGAAATGTTTACAGGCATTATAGAAGAAGTAGGGAAAATAGAGCAGGTAAGAAAGGGCGAAAAGTCCTCTGTGCTTACGATTTCAGCAAAAAAGGTTCTTGAGGGAACTAAGGTCGGCGACAGCATAGCTGTAAACGGAATTTGTCTTACAGTAACCTCGTTGAGTGAAAACAGCTTTTGTGCGGATGTAATGGCTGAAACTATGAGAAGAACAAATCTCGGAGAGCAGACTGCGGAAAGCAGGGTAAACCTTGAAAGGGCGTTGACACCATTGTCAAGAATGGGAGGTCACATAGTAAGCGGACACATAGACGATACAGGAACAATAGCAGAATACCAAAAAGAAGATAATGCAACGTGGATTACAGTAAAAGCAGAAAAAAACATCTTGAAGTATATTGTAGAAAAAGGTTCTGTAGCGATAGACGGTGTAAGCCTTACCGTTGCATATGTTGACAATTCTGTATTCAAGGTATCTGTAATTCCTCATACAGCGAGCGAAACAACTCTGCTTTACAAGGGATTAGGAAATACCGTTAATCTGGAATGTGACATTATTGCAAAATATGTTGAAAAGCTTACGAGTTTTAAAGATGAAGATAAAAAAGATGATGATATAACGGAAGAAATGCTTTTGAATTATGGCTTTATTCAGTGAAAGGAGAGCTTATATGTCTGAATATAAATTCAATACAATAGAAGAAATAATTGACGACATAAAAAAAGGAAAAAACATTATTCTGGCAGATGCGGAAAGCCGTGAAAATGAGGGGGACGTAATCTGTGCGGCGGAGTATGCCACACCTGAGAACGTAAATTTTATGGCAAGCTTTGCTAAAGGACTTATCTGTATGCCTATGAGCAGGGAATATACGGAAAAGCTTAATCTTCCGCAGATGGTTGAGCAGAATACGGATAACCACAGTACAGCCTTTACGGTATCTATAGACCATATTGAAACAATGACAGGAATATCAGCTTATGAACGTTCCATAACTGCGTTGAGAACGGTTGAGGACAATGCAAAGCCGAATGATTTCCGCAGACCGGGGCATATGTTTCCGCTCAGAGCAAAGGACGGAGGAGTTCTTGAAAGAGAGGGACATACCGAAGCTACAGTGGATTTGGTAAGGCTGGCAGGCTGTAAGCCCGTTGGACTTTGCTGTGAGATTATGAAAGATGACGGAACTATGGCAAGGCTTGAATATCTTATGGAGTTTGCAAAAAAGCACGGACTAAAGATAGGAAAAATATCCGACCTGATAAGATACAGAAAAGTACACGAAGAATTTGTCGAATGTGTTGCAAGGGCGAAAATGCCGACAAGATACGGAGAATTTGATATAAGAGGATATATAAACAAGATAAACGGAGAGCATCACGTAGTACTTACAAAGGGAGATATTTCAGACGGAGAGCCTGTTCTGTGCCGTGTACATTCCGAGTGTCTTACAGGAGATGCTTTAGGTTCAGCAAGGTGCGACTGCGGACAGCAGTATGATGCGGCTATGAAAGCCATAGCGAAAGAGGGCAGGGGAGTGCTTGTATATCTGCGTCAGGAGGGCAGAGGAATAGGACTTATAAACAAGATAAGAGCCTATGAGCTTCAGGACAGCGGTATGGATACGATAGAAGCCAACATAGCACTGGGATTTCCTGCCGATATGCGTGACTATTCGGTAGGTTCGCAGATTTTGCGTAATCTGGGAGTAAAGAAGCTCAGGCTTATGACGAACAATCCGCTTAAAATTGACGGTCTTGAAGATTACGGACTGGAGATAGTGGAGCGTGTACCCATAAAAATTCAGGCAAACAAATATGACGAGTTTTATCTGAGAACAAAGCAGGATAAAATGGGACACATTCTTGATATGAAATAATGGAAGTTTAAGGGTTTCACCCTTAAAAATCCTGACCAAAGGCTCCGCCTTTGGAAACCGCAAGCATTTGAAAAGGCTTGACCTAAACTTTAAGGTTTATTTAATGATAATTGAAAAGGAGATTTCAAGATGAACGTTTTAGAGGGAAAACTGATTGCAGAAGGTTTAAAGTTCGGAATAGTTGTAGGAAGATTTAATGAGTTTATAGGTTCAAAGCTGTTAAGTGGCTGTGTAGACGGACTTGTACGACACGGAGCAGAAGAAAGTGACATAGACGTTGCATGGGTACCGGGAGCATTTGAAATACCTGTAATAGCCAGAAAGCTTGCAGAAAGCGGAAAATATGATGCAATTATATGTCTTGGAGCGGTGATAAGGGGAGCTACAACCCATTATGACTATGTATGTGCAGAGGTTTCAAAAGGAATTGCAACTGTATCACTCAATACAGGAGTTCCCGTTATGTTTGGCGTGGTAACTACGGATACCATACAGCAGGCTATAGAAAGAGCAGGAACAAAATCAGGAAACAAGGGATATGACTGTGCTTTGGGAGCTATTGAGATGGCAAACCTTATGAAGAAAATATAATTTTTAATCAAAAAATTATATTTTTCTGAAACAAACGGCAGACCCGATACATCATATAATGTATCGGGTCTGCTTTTATATTTATGAGCAGTGTCAGCTCAGACAATCTGTTTTTATTAAAAATTGCTTTACTTTAATTGAGTGATTTTTTCAACACCTCTGTATTATGCTCCATCATAGATATATAGCTTTCACCGCTGTCAAACTGCTCTTTTGAAAGATTGTGGCAGGAATAGAAAGTTTCAACCGATGTATCAGTTGCAGAAGCTACTGTTTCGGCAACCGAACCGTTGCTGAGTTCAATTTTCATAACTACGGGTATATGGTCACTGTTTACCTTGTCAATTAAAAAAGCTATCGTTGAGGCACTGGGCTCGGTTTCATCAGAGCACCCCGGAAATGCGGCATAGCATTTCAGTCCGTACTCCTTTGTAAAATATATCAGGGGAAATCTGTCACCAAATACAAGCTCTTTTCGTCTGGCTGTCTTTACTATATCCCTGAATTTTTCGTCAAGTCCGTTAAGCTTTTCAATATATGACTTTGTGTTCTCTTTATAGAATTTTTCGTTTTCCTTGTCAGCTTTGCATAATGCCTCGCTTATTGCATTTACCATTTTTACGGCATTTTTAGGAGATGTCCATATATGCTCATCTTTTTCGGGTTCATCGTCTTCGTCATAGTCTGTATCCGACTGCATACCCTCAGTTTTTTCTTCGTCCAGAGTATCGACAAAATCCATAAGTCTTATTACCTGTGTGTTCCCTGTATCAAGAGTTTCAAGAATGCTCTCTACCCACTCGTCACTTTCTCCGCCTATGTATAAGAAAACATCTGATGTTTCTATACTTATTATATCTGACGGTGCTGGCTCATAGGTATGAGTTTCTCCGCCGGGTTGTATCAGCATTTTTATGTTTGCCTTGTCCTTTGCTATTTCTCTGGAAAAATCATACTGCGGAAAATTTACCGCAACAATATTTATTTTTCCGTTATCCTCAGAAATCTCCTTAGTACAGCCTGTTGTGAACAATGATATACCCAAAATCAGTACAGACATAAGGCATAAAAATTTTTTCAATTTGTTTTCCCCCAATCAGACAATAAAAAAGTTTACTGCTCAGCTTTGGGGCGATTGCAGCCGCCTCGCAGCTTTGCTGCGAGGCGTTAAAGTGTCTTACGACACTTTAACATCAAAATACTTCGTATTTTGATGGCTGCAATCGCCCACCCTGCTCATATGATTATTCAATAATTCTTCTTATGGTATAGTAACCGCCTATATTTGTATCCCTGAGTACCATATAACCCTCGTCATATGCGTGTACTCTGCCGCCGTTGCCGTCATATATAGCAACGTGTCCGGGATAGCACAGTATATCGCCGGCCTTTGCTTCCTCTATACTGGGAACTTCAACACCTGCAAGATAAAGGTCTGTACGAACCCCCCACAGATTTACTCCGAACCTTTCATATACGGAACATACAAAGCCTGAGCAGTCAACGCCTGAACACAGGTCAGTACCGCCCCATATGTACGGAATTTTTCCGACATATCTCAGTGCCTCCTCAAGTACAGTATCGGCAGGAACAGGGTTTACAGGAACGTACACCCTTACACCCGGGGTATGAGTTACAATCGCCATAGTGTTTGCAGAGGTTATTTTACACGCTGAGGAAAGATATGTTCCGTCAGTTGTGGTACACACAACATCACATTCACCGTCACCGACTATTGTTACATTTCCGCCGTCATCGACCATAGCAACGTTTTCATCGGTACTGTGCCATCTTACTGCCTTGTTTGTAGTATTTTCGGGATATACCCATGCTGTAAGCAATACCGACTCCGTCTGAGGGCCGTTGAAGTCATAGGCTTCATAGTCAACATAAACCTCTTTTGCCTTTATTACATTCTCAACATAAATTTCGCACTGAGCAACAATATCGTTTTCGGTGACACAGGTTATTATCGCTGTACCCTCTCCTACAGATTTTACAAGACCGTTTTCCACAACTGCAACGCTTTCATCATCTGTTTTCCAGACAAGCTTTTTTTCCGTAATACCCTTACTCGGTGTCATTTTTGCATTGAGTTTAAGGAGTTGTCCTACAGATGTCATTTTATAGCTTTTTCTGTCAAGAGAAAGCTCTTTCGGAAAAACAGGCTCGGTAACGCATACGGTAAGACTTGCTTTTGTATCGTCAGCGGTATTGATACAGTTTATAACAGTCTTTCCCTTTGATACCGCTGTTATTTCTCCGTTTTTATCCACCTTTGCAATTTTATCATTGTCCGAAGTCCATTTAAGCTTGAATTTCTCTTTTTTCATACCGTCTGCAAACTTTACGCAATATGTTTCGGAGGATTTCAAAGCTATATTTTTATCCGCAAGCTTAAAGCTGCACTCCTTTTTTGCTTCTGTCGGCTTTTCTGTAGGCTTCTGTGCAGATTTCACCTTTACGGAATTTTTTAATGCTTCTGCATCTGCCGAAACAGCTCCCGATGATTTTTTTTCGGGTATTGCCGCCTTGCTGACAGTTACAGCTCCTGCTATAACCGCCGTAAAAGTTACTGCTGCCGCTATAAAGAATATTGTGACCGCCTTTCTGTTTTTACTTGAGATAATCAATCTTATTCTGTTCAGAATTTCCATACTCAAACACCTTATCTTCTTACATATTATAAAAAATATAGCATATAAAGCGGTTTTTATCAATATTTTTATGAACTTATTAAAACAGAGTTTACATTTTTGTAACCTTTTGCCAGCGTATACAAACCGTTTAACGGAGAATATTTTTCATATCATCTGGAATTTCGGAAGTTAATTTTATTTTTTCAAAGCTTATGGGGTGAACAAAACTGATTGTACCGCAGTGAAGTGCCTGTCTGTTTATATATTTCAGAGAACCTCCGTACATATCATCGCCTGCAAGAGGGTGCGATATATAGGACATATGAACTCTTATCTGATGAGTTCTTCCTGTTTCCAGAGTGCATTCGACCATAGTATGACCATTTGAAAATTTTATCGGCTTATAGTGCGTGACTGCGTGTACACCTCCGACAGCTCCTGCTGTACGCTGGATTGTATGACCCTCAAGAATTGATATTGGTGCATCTACCGTCCCCTGATTTTCTATAAGACCCTCGCAGACTGCTGTATACAGTTTTTCTGTATTTCCTGAAAGATATGCAGCCGCATAGCTGTGCTTAGCTATAAGCACAAGTCCTGTTGTATCCTTATCAAGTCTGTTCAATGCCCTGAAACACGTATTCACACCATTTTTCATAAGATAAAATGAAACAGCATTTGCAAGTGTATCGCATATATGATTATGCGTGGGGTGTACGGGCATATTATAAGGCTTGTTTATAACCATAATATGCTCGTCCTCAAAAATTATATCAATCGGCATTTCTACAGGAATTATTTTGTTTTCGTCCTCGGGAAGCCTTATTCTTATGACATCGCCCTCATATATTTTATCTGTTGCTTTCAGAAGAGTTCCGTCCCTTGAAATACCCAGATTAATCTTTTTAAGAGCTGTAAGCAGTCTTGCTGATATTTTACAGTTTTTCCTGAGAAAATATTTAGCCTGTACATCATTACAGGTTTCGGGAACAGTAAATTTCAGTATTACCTCATTCACCTGAAATCACCACGGCTTTATGTACATTACCGCACAAATTAGCAAGACCTGCAATATGAAAATCAGCGGTATTCCAATCATAAATTTTTTCTTTTTTGTCTTGTGACGTACTGTTTTCATAGTTATGTACATTCCCAGAGAGCCGCCTATTGCCGAAATAATCAGAAGAGTACTTTCTTTAACTCTCCACGAATGCACAACTGCTTTCTTCTTATCGTAAACTGTCACAGCGACTGCAACTATATTGATAAAAACGAAATATATTAAAATAATGATTTCGACTGTCAGTTTCAACTTTCAATCTCTCCAATCTTAAAGTTTAGGTCAAGCCTTTTCAAAGGCTTGCGGTTTCCAAAGGCGGAGCCTTTGGTGGGATTTTTAAGGGCAAAGCCCTTAAACACAAAAAGGCGGAGTCTGTGGCGTGATTTTTAAGGCAAAGCCCTTAAACTAAAAAAAGTTTGTTCAAAGTCTGAATAAAGCCTGCCAATGTTAAATATAAATCTAGTAATGAAGAAAAAAGTTCGGGAAAGGAACAGATAAATATGTTTGTATTTAAAATAAAAGGAAACAAAATATGGATTACCGCAATCGCAATACTTTTTGCCGTAACACTGACAACAACTGTTATTCACATATTCAGAAATAATTCAGACAATAACAATATTCTTTCACAGGCAGCATCGACAAAAGCAGAAACAAGTATCAATACATTCAGAATAAACGTAAATGGTATGCGTGGAGTATGGATACCATTTATGTCGCTTGATACAAATCAGCACAGCGAAAGTTCCTTTAAAAATAATTTTGACAGTCTGGCGGAAACTGCAAAAAACAATAAAATAAATACCCTTATAGTACATATAAGACCTTTTTCCGATGCACTTTATAATTCCGATATATTCCCGACCTCGCATATTCTTTCAGGTACTCAGGGTGAGGACGTGGAGTATGACGCACTGGAATATATGATTGAAAAAACTCACGAAAAAGGTATGAAATTCCATGCGTGGATAAATCCGTACAGAATAAAGACAAGCGATACACCTTCCGAACTTTCTGATAACGGAATTATGAGCAGATTTTCGGACGATGATATAATAGAATATGACGGAGGAATATATATAAATCCGTCCTCAGCAAAGGGCAGGGGCATAATAATAGACGGCATAAGGGAAATAGTTGAAAATTATGACGTTGACGGAATACAGTTTGATGATTATTTCTATCCGTCATCAAACAAAAGCCTTGATATATCGTCATACAGGGAATATATATCCGACCTTGATTCAGGCTCTGAGGCTATGAGCCATTCGGAGTGGAGAAAAGCACAGGTCAATATGCTGATAAGCAGTGTCTACAGCAGTATAAAACAGATAAAACCTGATGTCATATTCGGAGTTTCTCCGCAGGGCAACATAGGCAACTGTTCCGATATAGGTGCTGATGTCGGACTTTGGTGTCAGAATGAGGGGTATGCAGACTATATATGCCCTCAGGCTTACGTAAATTTTGAACATTCCTTTCTTCCATTTGATAAAATGATTTCCCAGTGGAAAGAGCTGGCAGAAAATAACAAAACCTCACTTTGTGTCGGACTTGCCCTTTATAAAGCAAATGACGAAAGCTATGATGACGGGAGCTGGAAAAACAGCAGCAGTATTCTGAAACGTGAGGTTGAGTACTGCCGAAAAAACGGTATAGACAACTTCATAATCTATGATATTGATTATCTGGACGAAAAGAACACCGAAGATGAAGTCAAAAACCTGTTATCGGTATTTTAGGAAGCTTATTCTGATACAGGCAGTAAGTTTGTGCATACGCTCAGGCTGCGGCGATTGCAGCACACGGAAGCGAAAGCTTCCGTGTGAAATTCAAAGCATAGCTTTGAATTTATGTAAAAAGCTATGCTTTTTACATCTGCAATCGCCGCCTGCGAAGCCGCAGACCTATGGCTGCAATATACCTGTACAGCTTCCGTTTTCAGCACCCGTAATTATTACGCTGCGTATCATATTTGACAAATTTTCATCGTTACTGCATTGTACAATAACTTTTGTATAATTCATTGTATGACCTTCAAAGAAGCCGTTTTTAACTCGTTCAAACAGGACAGCTTCTGTTTTTCCGATTTGACTTTCCAGAAATTTCTGTGTTGTATTATTGGTAAGCTCAATCATAGTTGTACAGCGTATATTTTTAATATTTTCAGGTATCTGATTTTCGGCTTTGTCGGCAGACGTACCGGGTCGTCTTGAATATGCGAAAATATGAGCCTTGGCAAATGCTGTTTTTTCTGCAAATTTAAGTGACTGCTCAAATTCTTCCTGAGTTTCTCCCGGAAAACCTACCATAATATCTGTGGTTATGGAACAGTTTTCAAAAGCATTTCTGAGATTTTTCACAATTTCGGAATATTCCTGAGTTGTATAATGTCTGTTCATTCTTTTAAGAGTTGCGTCACAGCCGCTCTGAAGCGAAAGATGAAACTGCGGACAAAGCTTACGTAACTTTGTAAGTCTTTCTATTGTGTCAATATCCATTCTTTCAGGTTCGAGCGAGCCTAAGCGTACACGCTCAATTCCTTCAACTGAGCAGGCAGCTTCGACTGCATCTGCCATATTTATTCCGAACTCCTGACCGTATGCCGAAAGATTTATTCCCACAAGGACAACCTCTTTAAAGCCTTTTTGGCTCAACTTTGACAATTCACTTTGAATTTCGGACAAAGGCTTTGAGCGTACTCTGCCTCTTGCATAGGGAATAATACAGTATGAACAGAAACGGTTGCAGCCGTCCTCAATTTTAACGAATGCACGTGTTCTTTCCGTAAAGCCCTCCAGTGATATATTTTCAAATTTTTCGTTGCTGTCGTGTGCAGGAACATCAACAATGCGTGTTTTTTCCATAAGAAATTTCTGAATTGAGGGAACAACGGAAATTCTCGATTTATTTCCCAGTACAACGTCAGCCTCGGCAAAGCGTACATCGTCAGGAAAAGCCTGCGGCATACAGCCTGTCAGAACAAGAATACAGTGAGGATTTTCTCTCCTTATTCTGTGCATAAGCTTTACGGCTTTGCTGTCGCTTGCAGCCGTGACGGTACACGAATTTACAATAACAATATCTGCATCGGTATATGACTTTGAATATTCAAATCCGCTGTTTTCAAGCCTTTCAAGCATAGCCTGCGACTCATACTGATTGACCTTGCAGCCCAGTGTAAATATGTGAAACTTCATAAAAAAACCTGCTTTCTCCAAATTTTACATAATATTTAAATATGTTGACAAATTATATGTGCATATAAAAAAACGTATCAATATTATGCAAGCTGATTGATTTTAAAGAAAATAAGTGATAAAATAAAGAATATTCATTTAGGAGGAACCATCTATGTATTTTACGACTATTTACATTCCTGACATTGCCACTGCAAGGAGGTTTGTTGATGTAATGGAAAGGTATCCCGATATACATATGTCTATAAAAAGCGATAATCTCGAGATTGACCCACACTCCATTATGGGAGTACTTAGCCTTGACCTTAACAGGAAGCTTACGCTTCAGACAACAGATAATATGCCGTCCCAGTTAAAAAAGGAGCTTCTTCCCTTTACAGTAGATTCGGAATGATGACAATTTTTTCAATCAGGAATTAGTATAAGGTTTAAAGCGTTAAAAGTCAATATTGCGTTTACATTACGCATTCAGGAGCTTGTTTTTCTGGCTCTGTAATAACGGATTTTAAAAATAAAACGGCACAAGGGTACTTTTCAATACCTTTGTGCCGCTTTCATTTTATAAATCTTCAAATACAGACTACTCTGCCGAATCCTCATCAGAATCAAGCAGCTTGTACAAAAGACGATAAAGGGTAACTGCCTCCTCTGATGTAAGCCCGAGAAACTTTGAAACTTTTTCGGGAACTCTGACCGCCTTGTCACGCAGTCTTTGCCCCTCCTCAGTAACATCAACGAGCAAAACTCTTTCATCCTTTAAAGAACGGTGTCTGTATACATAACCCTTAGACTCCAAACTCTTCAAAACCGGTGTAAGCGTACCGGAGTCAAGATACAGCTTAGCACCCAGCTCTTTTACATTGATGGTCTTTTTTTCCCACATAACCATCATTACAATGTACTGTGTGTAGGTAAGATTAAGCTCGTCCAGATACGGGCGGTACTTCTTTACTACCTCTCTAGAGCAGGCATACAGCGGAAAACAGAGCTGATTTTCCAACCGTTGCGTCTCATAAATCTCACTCATTCTAAATTCTCCTAAAACAATAAAAACTTACGGGGACAAATATCCTCCTTTACAATATTCCCATTTTGATTATAATACTTGATGAAGATTTTTACAAGATATTTTTTGAAATATTATAAATTTTACAAAATTATATGTATAATTATATTAATTATACACAACAATCTATTTCACGCAGACCTGATACCTATGTCTGTTGCCGCTGTATGCAATATATTTTGTAAAAGTTCACTTCATATCGGAACTTTTACCTATGCAGGTACAAAAATATATAAATCATCAGTTTGACATTCAAAAAAAATTTTAGTATACTTGATGAGTAATGTTGCATATTATTTAACCTAAATGGGCAAAAAGTCCCCCGCCTCTAAGGCGGTGGGATGAATTGCCCGTCAGCCGCAAGGCTGACTTTTTTCCTTGACTTATGGCTCTTTTTATGCTATGTTTGAGTAAAGAGGTGAGAACAAGATGAACAAAGCCTGCAAATTCAGGATATATCCGAATGAAGAACAAAAAATACTGATAGCAAAGACATTTGGTTGTGTCAGATTTATCTATAATAAAATGCTTGGGGATAAAATAGAGTACTATCATCAAACAAAAGAAAAACTGAATAATACTCCTGCACAGTACAAAACTGAATTTGAGTGGTTGAAAGAAGTAGATAGTCTTGCTCTTGCCAATGCACAGATGAATTTGCAGGATGCGTATAATAACTTTTTCAGAGATAAGAAAGTGGGTTTCCCTGAGTTCAAGTCAAAAAAAGGCAGTAAAAGAAGTTATACGACAAATTGTGTAAATGGAAATATCATAGTTAGTGATGGTATGATAAGACTTCCGAAATTAGGTTTTGTCAAAATGAAACAACACAGAAACATACCTGATGATTATAAACTGAAATCTGTTACTGTTAGTCAGAACGCAAGCGGTAAATATTTTGCAAGTATTCTTTTTGAGTACGAAGAAGAAATCACAGAAAAAAACTTGAAAGATTTATCGGTCTGGATTTTTCTATGCACGAATTATATGTTGACAACAACGGTAATTGCCCACAGTTTCCGAGATATTACAGACTGTCCGAAAAGAAACTGAAAAGAGAACAAAGAAAGTTATCAAAAATGGTGAAAGGTTCAAAGAACAGAGAAAAACAGCGTATCAGAGTTGCTAAACTGCATGAAAAGGTTGCCAACCAAAGAAAGGATTTTCTGCACAAGCAGTCAAGACAGATAGCCAATGCTTATGATTGTGTGTACATTGAAAATCTGAATATGCAGGCAATGGCACAGTCGCTGAATTTCGGTAAATCTGTTTCAGACAACGGTTGGGGAATGTTCACAGCATTTCTGAAATACAAGTTAGAGGAACTTGGAAAAAGACTTGTAAAAATAGATAAGTTTTTTGCAAGTTTACAGATTTGCAGTGCTTGTGGATACCAAAATCCCGATACAAAAGATTTGTCTGTTCGGGAATGGATTTGTCCATGCTGTCAGACACACCATAACAGAGATGTAAACGCTGCTGTAAACATACGAAATGAAGGTATGAGAATAGCGTTAGCATAAAAATAAAACAAGAACCGTGGGACACACGGGGATAGCTCGTTGATACTGTACAGACTGCTGTACTTGAACGAGAAGCCCCCGCTTCTAAGCGTTAGCGTAAGCGGCGGGAGTATGTCACTTTTTGTTCCCAGCAGAAATCTATAAAACCTGAAATAAAAATAAGGAGTGAGTAAAAATTGGCAAAGAGTTCTTCAAAGGGAAATTGTTATATTTGCGGTAAAACACTTACAAAAACAGGAGCAAAACGTCATCTGCTTTCCCATGAATATATTGGTGAAAATAGTGAAGCATGTCGCTTAATTAAAATTGAATATGTTTACGACAGTGATTACTGGTTATATATTGATATGCCGTTCACTGCGTCCCTGCGTTCGCTGGACAAGTTTCTGAGGGATATATGGCTGGAATGCTGCGGACATATGAGTGCATTTTATGTCGGTATGTATGAAAAAGTCGGTATGAATAAAAAGATTGGGATGATTTCTGAGGGAAGTGTTCTCAGGTATGATTATGACTTTGGTTCGACAACCGAACTGAAAATTTCATTTGTCGGAACTATCACCAGAAAAAAGCAAAAATCTGCCGTAAGACTGCTTATCAGAAACGAAGCCCCTGATTATACCTGCAGTGTCTGCGGAAAAAAAGCAGAAAGTATTTGTACGGAATGTATTTATGAAACTGAAAATCCTTTTTTCTGTGAAGAATGTGAAAAATCGCACTGTGATGAAACAGAACATTATACTCTTCCTGTTGTCAATTCTCCACGAATGGGTGTATGCGGCTATGCCGGAGAGTACGATACCTATACTTTCAATCCTGATGACTATAAAAATTCAAAATAAATATTCTGTGTTTTTGCAGTATATTTTGGAAATCCATAGTATGCCCTGATAACATTTTTACAATACTTAAAGGTCAGATGCCCGTCAATGAGCATCTGACCTTCTTGATTTTTATTCTGATTAAATTTTACATAGCCTTTTTAAGTTCACGGAAATCCTTGAGAGCCTGCTGTCCTATTTTTATGATTTTTTTGATGTTTATGGAATTAGTACCTTTTTCACGAGGCTTAAAGCTTATCTCTTTAAATGTTACCCTGTCCTTATAGTAAACAAAATAAGTAGTCATCATAATGTTAGGAAGATTATAGTCAGGCTTAAGTTTACCGAGATATTTGCTTACCTTATCGGCTCTCATAAGACGGAAAGGTGCATTTGCATCGGGAACTTTTACACCAAAATAATGTTTTACCAGCATACATACAACTTTTTCGACAAAGGCTCTTGACTTTCCGTCCCCACGGACGGTTCTGTTGCCGAATATGGCATCATAATTATCTTTTTCATTCCAGAAAGCTTCAAATTCATCAGGGTTTGTCTGACCGTCCGAATCAGTCTGGAATATCCAGTCAGCACCGTTTTTTACTGCGTAATCATAAGCAAAAATAACTGTTGAGCCATGTCCTCCGTTGGGCTTTGTCAAAGGTATGAACAAAGGGTGAGTTTCAGCGTATTCCTGCATCATTTTGTAGGTATTATCCTTACTGCCGTCATTTACTACAACCAACCTTGAACTTCCTGTCTTATTGTGTTTTTCAATAACAGGATACCACGAGTCAAGAGTGGTTTTTATATTTGCTTCCTCATTATAAGCTGGCATAACTATGTATAATACATCTGACATACTATTTTCCTCTGCTTCCTTTATTTCTTTATTTTTTTACATAAACATTAAAATCAGCATATTCTTCAAGTCTGTAAATTCCCTCTTCACACTTGCGGTCCAAGTAGCTTACAAAAGTTTTATAAATGGGGAATTTAGTAGTATAATATTCGTAATCAGCTTTATCAATAACGATATAATCTGAAAGATTTTCCTCGAACTCTGCAATAAATTCTTCATAAATACTATTATCCATATCGACAGGTGGTAACTGATAGAAATACTTATTGTTTGTACGACGATTATAATCAATGTAGTAAGCTGCAACGTTTCCTGTAAACAGTACATCATCTGTTTCTTTGGTATTTGTATGTAAATATTGAGAAATATTACTTTCTTCAACAGGCGATTTCAACGCCGAATATGAATTATACAAAAAATTCGCAAATATACCAAAAACAGATAAAATTATAGCCGATACAAGTACACTTGTTTTCTTGATACAAGTACTTGTATCTTTTGTTTTTTCCATAAAAGGTAAAAGTGATAAAACTGTAGGTATCAAAAAGAAAGGAACAAGTATAATATAATAATGCCTGAAGCCTTGTCCGCTTACAGACGCTGACAGAAGAGCCAAAAGAAAAGTAAAAATATTAATCCACGAAATTTTACTTTTGAAGTTTGCAGTTAAAGAATAAACAATAAAAAAGTTCGGAACAATGCCTGAAAGAGATATAAATGACAGTGTAAACGGAATAATGTTTTTAATGCCTCCACCTGAAGATGTATAATGGATATTAAATATAAAATAATATCTAATCATATATTCCAATGAATTGGTTAATAACAAATACACCATAACAGGAACGAATAATGTTATACATCCGATAATGAATAAAACAGCACATTTTATTATTTCAGGACTTCTTTTATTCTTTATAAAGTAAATTACTACAGCCAGCAACAAGGCTGCCCATAAGCCGACCATATTGACTCTTAAAAAGAAAACTGTCGCAAAACTAAACCCAATGGCAATAATATGCCAGTTCTTATAATTTTCTGTAACAAAAAACTTTATTACAAAGTATAAAGACAGTGCAATCCATGGCAGAGCATATTCTTCGGTAAGGTTACCGACATTCTCATAGAAAAAGAAAGGTGGAGAAACTATGTCCCAAACAATAAAGACTGACAAGTAACATATAACCTTACTTTTTGTAAAAAGGCAGGAGATACGATAAAAAATTAATGATGTAAAAAAAATATTCAGAAGCTCGATAATCCAAACGCCGATTTTGTTACCAAATCCTATTAAATATCCTAAATATTCAATAAAATAAAGTACAATTCCCTTATGGTCAAACAAATCCCTATACGGAACAGAACCATGGAGCATTTCTCTTCCTATGTATAAAAATACCGATGAATCTGTTCCAGGGGACAGATTGTTAAAGGGGGACAATGCTAATGTAATTGCAAACAAAAAGGAGATAGCAAAACAAATTATAAACGGAACAATATGTTTCATAATTCTGTAATTTGATAAATACTTTTCTATAGTATCTTCTCTTTTGTAGGCAATCAACGCTAAAACAAAAAAGCTTAGTGAAGAAATTATTTCCATTGGTAACCTCTTTAAAAATATATAAAACTATAAAATACCTCTTTAGCATACATCAAAAATCGAAAGCAGTCAACTCATTTTGGAAAAATTTCGACAGTGTGAACAAATTTTCTGAATTTAAGTGTACAATGTACACAAGCATTTTTTAAGGAATAGCGACAAGACATATTGTCCTGCTTATTATGTGCAGTAAAGCGTGTGAGAGCATTGCATACTGAATACCGTATTTTCTGTAGAAATAACCCGATACAATACCTGCTGCACCGTTCAGAAGAAAACATCTTACAAGGTATACAGTGCGGCAAAGTAACTTCCTGTAATGGCAAAAGGAAGTATTATAAGGGTAAATAACAGAGGTTTTTAACCTAAATGGGCAAGAAGTCCCCCACCTCTTAGGTGGAGGGATGAATTGCCCGTCAGCCGCAAGGCTGACTTTTTCCTTGACAATATAAATATGTGTTGCTGAAATATACATATAGGGTTTCCAAAAGTTGTTCGTAAGACAACAGTACCGTAGGGAGTACGGGAAGGGTTTGCCTCATAAAAAACCCATAGCCTCGGAAACTGATGCCTGTAAAATGAAATCCTTTGCAAGGTTGGGCGGATTAAAGGAAGCTCTCGCCTCTATAGGCGGTGAGTACTTCACACTTTTTCATTTTGTTTTTTTCTTCTCGGCTGAAACTTCAACGCAGAAGCCGTGATGACCGCAGGCGGTACAGGTAAGCTTGCGTGTTGAAGGTGTATGTCTTGCAAAAAATGCTTCTTTGAATAAAGGCTTGAATATTGTGTGACAGTTCGGACAAAGATAGGCAACATTGTCAAAATAATATTTTGACATAGCAATACCATAAATCAAGGCAATTACAGCCCATATCACAAAAAGCCACCAAAAACCGCTTGTAATCCACAATACGATTGATACCAACTGTAAGATACTTACAGGTATTCCTGTAAAAAGCATAGTGAGATGGATTTTTCTTAATTTTTTCTTGTTTGACATTGTATATGCTATGTCACCGATGGATTCGACAGAAACCGTATCAAGACTTTTAAGACCGTTTTTCAATTTTTCCAGCTTATGCAGTTTAGCGGTATTTTCTTCTATTTCTTCCCTGAGAGCTTTTCCCTGCTGTTCAAGCAGAAGATATATTACCGCGTCAGAATTTTTTTCTGAGAGTATCTGAGAAATTGACGATATAGGCAGTCCGAGTTCTCTGAGAAAGCATATGATTTTCATTGTTCTGAGATTATTTTCAGAATAGAGCCGCCGTCCGCCCTCAGACAATTTGTCGGGAATGAGAATACCTCTTGTGTCATAATACTGTACCGTTCTTACGGTAATTCCGCAAAGCTTTGCGATTTCTCCCGTTGTATATTCAGACATAGCTTTTCACCTCCTTGCGTGTAATTATAGCTTATTACGTAGCGTAATAAGCAATACCTTACGCAAGATGATTTTTTCAAAAAATATTTTTGGTTAATTTGTCAAAAAACATAACCCTACCATATAAACGGAATCAGCCTGTATTTTACCTTTTTCTTATATTCGCTGTAGCCTGAAAGACCTTTTTCAAGAACATCTTCTTCATTGAGGATACGTTTTACAATGATAGGAAAGTAAAAAAGCATTACCGCAAAAGAAATTACAGACCCGAGAACAAGCGGCATAGAAAGAAACAGCAGTACGGTAGTAAAATACATAGGGTGTCTTACAATGCCGTAAAGTCCCGTATCTACGACTTTGTGATTTTCCTGTACTTCTATTGTACGTGATAGGTACTCATTTTCACGCATAACCTCTGCATAAAGTACATAGGCAATCAGAAAGACAGCGGCAGATATATATGTTACAAAGTCAGGAAGTACTATCCAGCCGAAGCGGAAGTTCAGTCCTGATGTTATAAACGCAGCAAGAAACATAATTCCGCTTAATGCTATGACTGTTTTCTGTTCGGACTGTTCTTCCTTTGCGTTCAGTCTTTTTCTGAGAAGAGAGGGATTTTTAATCATCATAACAATACCTGCCACGAACATAGGAATAAAAAGTATTGCAATAAAAAGCCATGCCTGCCAATAAGCAAGTGTTCCTGCGGATATGAAAAGCAGTGCGGATATTATAATAAGTCCTGCAAAGAATTTGACAAAAGCCTGAAAAAATAATTTTGTTTTCATATTTTACCTCAACTGATATGTATAATCGGGGCAGATTATTTTATTATCTTCTCAAAGCGGAACATTTCCGCTGAATCATCCTCAGGAGATGATGAATCTGTATGGTGTCCGTTAAAAAATTCGACAATATGAAATCCGCATCTGTTTACATAAAAATGAATATTGCGTTTTTCAAAATACGGAGTAATGGTTTCCCAGACTTTAACCTCGGGGTGAAGCTTTTCAACCTCGCACCATGCAGCATAGCCTATACCCTTGCTGTGAAAATCGGGTGAAACAAACAGAAGCTCCAGATTTCCGCAATCACCGTTGACTTGGATTACAACTCCTCCTACTTTCTTATTATCCAGCACGATACGGTATGCTTCTCCGCTATCGACAGAGTTTTCTATGGTTTTGCGGGAAATTATTTCTCCGTCATCGTCAAAATGGCTGTCACGCATACCAAATTCTTCCAAAGCACCGTAATTGAAAGCTCTCTGATTATCGGTAATAAATTGTTCCCTGTCATCTGTTTCAAGTGGAACGAGCATAATATTTATATTTTGAGTATTCATTTTAAGATATAACCTCCATAAACAGGTTTTCAGACCTGAATTTATGCTTAAAAATAATAATTACACGATTATAATATCATATAGAACTGGATTATCAAGCATATTCTGAAAAAAATATATATGAAAATCATCTTTATTTTTTGTCAGTGTTTTTTATGCGTCCGAACGCTCTGCCCTGTTCACGGTAAATAAGCTGCTGCTCGTGTGTAAGTGTTCGGAATATTCTGAGAATATCGTCCTCCAGCGGATTATTCGCTTTTTTATCGTTAATATCCAGAAGATAATCGGTTGTAACGTCAAAGTACTTAGCTATTTTCTTTAAGGTATCGAAATCAGGCTCACTTTTTCCCTGAACATACCCTCCCATTGTTGAGGAAGCTATGTTAAGTTCTTTAGCAACCTGTTTTTGTGTAAGATTTTTTTCTTCAATCAGATTTCTGAGTTTCATATTAAATTCCAAAGCACTCACCTCTGTATATGATTTTAGTTCAGAAAATTCGATATTCACAAAAAATACTTAATTCTAGTTGACAAAACGTAAAAATGGTTTTATAATTTTCACAGGATAGTGTATTAGGAATAAACGAGAAATTCCGTTTTATTGGTTATGTATGCCAACATCAGGGGCGGTGCAGATTAGTCTGCACCGCTTTACGTTTTTAACGGATAGTTTCCTCCGGATAAAAGTATCCGGAAACTGAGTTAATGACGGAAGAAATGCCACAAAGTAAAGTAAATAAAAGTAAATAAAAGTAAATAAAGAAGTAAAGTAAACGTAAAATCCGAGGAACTTCGTTTACCTCTTTTACTTCTTCATTATGAAAAAATTCTTCTGACGTATATTTTGTGTGTAAATATATTGTCTGTAAATCTGACAAAAAAATATAATTTTCGTTGACATTTTATTAATAAACATTTAAAATTAAAATGTATATTCCGTTTCAGCGGACAGGTTCGGTTATATTTTTTCGGAAAGCGGTTTTATAAAATGTACAGACACTTTTTTAAAAGATTTATAGACATAGTAATATCTGTTATAGGGTTAATCGTTGCATCAATAATTATGATGATTGTCGCTGTTCTGATTAAGCTTGAAAGTCCCGGTGAGGTCATATTCAGACAGCCCAGAATTGGAAAAAACGGAAAGGTATTCAATATATACAAATTCCGTTCTATGTGTAAGAATGCGGAAAAGACAGGTTCGGGCGTTTATTCGGACAAGAACGACAGCCGTGTTACAAAGGTAGGAAAATTTCTGAGAGCCACAAGTATAGATGAACTTCCTCAGCTTGTGAACATACTTAAAGGCGATATGTCGCTGATAGGCCCAAGACCTCCGCTTACATATCACCCGTGGCCTTATGAGGAGTATACGGAACATCAGAAAAAAATGTTCGATGTCCGCCCCGGTATAACAGGCTGGGCTCAGGTTCACGGAAGAAAACAGGTAGAGTGGCATCAGAGAATTGAACTCAATATATGGTATGTCGAAAATCTTTCGTTTTGGCTTGACGTTAAAATTCTGTTTATGACGGTGTTTAAAGTTTTCACAAATGCGGATAACGAAAATGTCGGTGCTACTCTCATAAAGGATAATCAGGATGAAAAAAGCAGCGAAACCGAAACATCAAATGTCTGATTTCTGAAAAATATTATTATTTAAAAAAATATTATCATTATTCTTGCAGTCCGTTTATGATGTGTTGACAAAACGGCTTTAAAGTTGTAAACTATAGCCTGTAGTTTTCTATACATAACTTCAGTAATAAAAGGAGAGGTGAATTATGAAAAGAATTAAAACTCTTAAAACCAGAAATCTTGCCAAGAGCATAAAGAACGGCGGCTGCGGTGAGTGTCAGACTTCTTGCCAGTCAGCTTGCAAGACTTCTTGCGGTGTTGCAAATCAGCCCTGTGAGAAAAAGAGCAAGTAATTTTAAATTTTTTCTTAAAATGCCGCTTCTTGTTGTCTTTAATGAGTAATGCGGCATTTTATTTTTTACTTTACGTTTTATTCTGTACTGAAAGGGTATTAAGTATATGATTCACCAATATAAATTAAACGGATACAACATTGTCATAGATGAGGGAAGCGGCTCTGTTCACAGCGTGGACGAGGTTGCCTATGATATGATAGCTATGTACGAAAAGGAAAGCAGGGAAGATATTATTAAGCTTATGCTGGATAAATATTCAGCCTGTGAGGGTGTGACAGAAAATGAGCTTGAAGAATGCTATGATGATATTACAGGTCTTAAAGAAAGCGGTCAGCTTTTTGCCGACAGCCGTTACGCTGAAAAAGCTGTCGGTTTTAAAAACAGAAACAATATAATAAAGGCTCTTTGTCTGCACGTTGCTCATACCTGTAACCTTAATTGCAGCTATTGCTTTGCAAGTCAGGGAAAATATCAGGGCGACAGGGCTTTGATGAGCTTTGAAACAGGAAAAAGAGCTATAGATTTTCTTATAGAAAATTCGGGTACAAGACGTAACCTTGAAGTCGATTTCTTCGGCGGAGAACCTCTTATGAACTGGGAGGTTGTCAAGAAAATTGTAGAGTATGCAAGAAGCATAGAGAAAGAGCATAACAAGAATTTCAGATTTACGCTTACAACAAACGGTATTCTGCTCGATGATAAGGTTACGGAGTTTGCCAACAGGGAAATGCACAATGTTGTTCTCAGCCTTGACGGAAGAAAAGAAATACACGACAGCCTCAGAGTTGACTATCAGGGAAGGGGAAGCTATGATACAATAGTTCCGAAATTTCAGAGCTTTGTCAAAAAAAGAGGAAATCTCGGATATTATATGCGTGGCACTTATACTCATAACAATACGGATTTTACCAACGATATATTCCATATGGCAGATTTAGGCTTTACGGAACTCAGTATGGAGCCTGTAGTATGTTCGCCCAATGACCCTTACGCTCTTACGGAAGAGGATTTGCCTAAGCTTTTTGAACAGTACGAAATTCTTGCAAAGGAAATGCTTAAAAGAAAAAAAGAGGGTCGTCCTTTTACGTTCTACCACTATATGATAGATTTGGAGCATGGCCCCTGTATATATAAGAGAGTTGCAGGCTGCGGAAGCGGTACGGAATATATGGCTGTCACGCCTTGGGGAGAACTGTATCCGTGCCATCAGTTTGTAGGCGATACGGCTTACAGTCTGGGAGATATATGGAACGGGGTTACAAACAATACCCTTCAGGATAAATTCAGAAAATGCAACGTCTTTGCAAGAAAGGAATGTGACGGCTGCTGGGCAAGATTTTATTGCAGCGGCGGCTGTGCTGCAAACTCATATCACGCTTCTGGCAATATAACGGGTATATACGAATACGGCTGCAAGCTGTTCAGAAAACGTATGGAATGTGCTATTATGCTCAAGGTCGCTGAGGCTGAGCTTGGTCTTGCTGAAGAACCTTACTCGGTCTGCGGCGACTGCTCGGACGATTGTTCCGAATGATTTTTAAGATTGATATGCTCAGGCTTTTATGGTCTGAGTGCCGCTCAGAGCTTTTGGGTTCGCTCGGACAAGGCGATTTCAGTGTCAAAAGACTTGTCTTTTGACAGAGTTAAAGTGCTTTGCACTTTAACTCCCCTCGTGAACAAGTTCACGAGGGCTGAAATCGCCTGACTCCCGACACAGGAAAAGCCTTCGGCTTCCGGACTGCCTGACTGCGGTGTTGAAATTATGATGATTTTTATGTTTGTAAGGAAAGGATTAGTAAATGAATAAAAACTTAAAGGCTATAGAGCTTGATAAGGTATTGAAAAAGCTTTCGGAAGAAACAGCCTTTAAAGCTTCGGAGGAAAAAGCATTGCAGCTTCTTCCTGTTGATGATATAAGCGAGGTCAGCAGACTTTTGCAGGAAACAAATGACGCATATATGCTGTGCGGACGTTTCGGTTCGCCGTCATTCGGTGGAATAAGCGATGTTGTGAACAGTCTTAGAAGAGCCGAAGCAGGCGGCTGTCTTAGTATGAAGGAGCTGCTCAGTATAGCGGAAACTCTCAGGGTATTGAGAGGTATTAAACAGTGGAGGGAAAAATCCACAGGTATTGACGTTGTTCTTGACAGATATTTCAACGCCCTGAGTGCAAATAAATTTCTTGAAGAAAAAATAAATACCTGTATAATTTCCGATGAGGAAATGAGTGATAATGCGTCAGCCGCACTTTCAGCGATAAGAAAGAAGATGAAGCAGACTGAAATTAAAGCAAGAGAAGTTCTTGATAAGATGGTGCGTTCGCAGAGCTATCAGAAATATTTGCAGGATTCAATAGTCACAATACGTGACGGAAGGTATGTAATTCCCGTAAAAGCGGAGTTCAGGGGAGAGATAGCAGGTCTGGTACACGATACCTCGTCAAGCGGTGCGACAGTTTTCATAGAGCCTATGGGAGCGGTTGAAGCCAATAATGCCGTAAAGGTTCTTAAAGCTAAGGAAGAGGCTGAAATCGAAAGAATACTGTATGAGCTTTCAGCGGCGGCAGGAGGCTTTGCACAGGATATTATACAAAGCTACTACACAGCAACAGAGCTTGACGTTATTTTTGCAAAGGCATCGCTTGCATATAAAATGAAGGCAAGTATGCCTGTTATGAATGATGAGGGAATAATAAAGCTTGACAAGGCAAGACATCCGCTCATACCAAAGGAAAGAGTAGTTCCCATAAGCGTAAGTCTTGGCGAAAAATTCAGCTCCCTTGTAATAACAGGCCCGAACACAGGAGGAAAGACGGTAGCACTGAAAACCATAGGACTGCTCAGTGCTATGGCTATGTGCGGACTGATGATACCTGCGGCGGACGAGAGCAGACTTTCTGTATTTTCGGAAATACTTGTCGATATAGGCGACGAACAAAGCATAGAGCAATCGCTTTCTACGTTTTCGGCACATATGACCAATGTCATAAAGATAATATCTCAGGCAGATGAAAGAAGTCTTGTGCTTATAGATGAGCTTGGAGCAGGCACTGACCCTGTAGAGGGAGCAAGTCTTGCAATAGCAATATTGGAGCAGCTCAGAAAGCAGGGGGCAAAAATAGCCTCCACAACGCACTATGCCGAGCTTAAGGAATATGCACTTAAAAGCAGTGACGTTGAAAATGCTTGCTGTGAATTTGATGTTGCCACACTTAAACCGACATACAGGCTTCTTATAGGAATACCGGGAAAGTCGAATGCGTTTGCAATATCGGAGCGGCTTGGAATGGATAAGAGCATAGTCGAAAATGCAAGACGGCTTGTATCCGATGAAAACCGCAGATTTGAAGAGGTAATACAGCAGCTTGAACGTCAGCGTCAGGAGCTTGTAAGGAAAAACGAGGAGGCTCAGGCTTCGGCGGAGATTTCGGAAAAGAAAAGGCAGAAAGCCGAAAAGGAAGCTCAGGAGCTTAAGAGAAAAGCTGAAAATGAGTTAAAAAGAGCGAGGGAGGAGGCTGTAAGAATAATATCGTCAACAAGAGCGGAAGCCGAAAATCTGCTTGAAGAAATGAACGATATGTACAAAAGCAGACAGCTTACAGCCGAGGAAAAGGCAAAGCTCAGGGCTGATATACGCAGTATGGAAAATAAAGCCGACCCTGTTGAGCGTAAAAAAGATGAAAACTATAAGCTTCCCCGAAATCTGAAAAAAGGTGACAGTGTTCTTATAGCCGATATAGATAAAAAGGCAGTTGTCATAGAAGAGCCTAAAAACGGAGAAGCGTTGGTTCAGGCAGGAGTTATAAAGACGAGAGTAAGTATAAAAAATCTCAGACTTATAGAGGAAAACGCAGGCAGTAAAAATAAACCTCAGAAAGGTTCGTTAAAGAGAAACGTCAAAAGCAATGCCGATGTAAAGGCTGTCACGGATATAGACCTGAGAGGACTTACGGCACAGGAGGCTGTTATGGAGCTTGATATGGCACTTGATTCAGCGGTGCTTTCGGGTATACATCAGGTAACGATTATACACGGAAAAGGAACAGGAGTTCTCCGTACAGAAGTACACAAGTATCTGAAACGCTGCAAGTACGTTAAGACATACCGCCTTGGCGTTTTTGGAGAGGGTGAGTCAGGCGTGACAATAGCCGAACTCAAATAAATTAAAAAATGTGAAAGGAATGGTATATTTGAAAAAGCCTTTGAAAGTCATTCTCATAATACTGCTGATATTGTTTATGATACTGGCGGCACTGGGTATCGGTGCATATATCGTATTCCGCAATCTTACCGATACATCAAATGCGGATAAGCTTAATACCGTGGAATCGAAAACAATATATGAGCCTCTCGTGAAATCAGTAATTTTAGGAGAAAAACAGACCATTACAGATGACGATGTAAACGGTATACTTGCATTTGTTATCAATACGTATGTCGGCTCACTCAGTGAGGAAGATTTTAAAAATCAGTTCACCATCAAGGGCATTGCCGCATATATGAAGGATAACAACAGTGCCGATATATATGCCGATATATATTACAACAATGATACGAGATTTATTTTCTATGCCGATACCGATATCAGGCTTGACAGTACTGCCAAAAACATATCGCTTGAGCTTAAAAATGCAAAAGTCGGAAATATGAAAGTACCTGTAAATATGGTGACGGATAATCTGAAGCAGTCGCTTTATGAGATAAGCCCCGATATTAAGGTTGACGATAAGACAATATGTGTCCCTTCAGAATATAACTTTGAGTTTTCGGGAAAAGATGTCAATGTTTATATCGAGGAGCTTGAAATATCCGATTCAAAGGCTCAGATTAAAACCAACAGTGCTATGAACCTCATAAACCAGTTTATAGATGACTTTATAAAGGATATTTTCGGAAAATCAGCTTGAATTTGTGTCGTATTAAAAAAGGAGATTATTTATTATGAAAAAGTTCGTTGTTATTTTATCTTTGATTGCTGCTGTATTATCGGCTTCTGCCCTTGTCGGCTGTGAAAAGGACAGTGACAGCGGTTATCCGAACAAGCCTACGGAAAAAAGTGCTGTAATTCAGCAGAATAACGATGACGGCTTTGGAAATGCTGACGAGGCAGGCTGGTGATATGCCTGTATACCGCATAGCTGACCTTAATATTAAAATTGTTCCCGAAAGTGATTTTTTTGAAAATCAGCTCAGAAATTTTCAAATCAGCGATGAACATTTTGACTTTGAAGTGAATGTAACCAAGGCTGATATTGAAGCAGAACGGCTTGTTTATACTCAGAGAAATAACCTTGCGGATAATATCCCTGTGTCTGTATGTGAATCACTTGCAGTATACAGAAAAATATGCAGGAAAATACTTTCAGATTACAGTGGTATTCTCTTTCACAGTGCCGCTGTAGAGTACAAGGGCGGTGCTTACCTGTTTTCTGCTCCCAGCGGAACAGGCAAGACTACTCATATCAGACTTTGGAAAAAGCTGCTCGGCGATAAAATGTCAGTAATAAACGGCGATAAGCCTTTACTCAGGATTGTTGATGATAAAATTATCGTTTACGGTACTCCCTGGATGGGCAAGGAAAATTACGGCTCGGATAAAAATGCTCCTCTAAGAGCGATATTTTTTCTTGAAAGAGCTGAAAAAAATTCTGTATGCAGAGCAGATGTGAAATCCGTTCTTTCTCTTATTATGGCTCAGACGCTGAGATACTGCGACAGGGATAACGTCAGCAAGCTTTTGCTAATTGTAGAAAAAATTATCAGCAGCTCGGATATTTACATACTTAAATGCAATATGGATATATCTGCGGCAGAAACTGCCGTTTCGGCGATTGACAGTGAGTATCCTCACAAAAGTATGTGTTAGAACCCGTTACCTGAAAGCAGCGGCGGAAGTCTGCGGGGGCGGCGATTGCAGCACTCGAAAACAAAGGTTTTCGAGTGGTTCAGGTGCATATGCACCTGAACGGATAATTCTGAAAAAAATTTTTTCAGAATTATCCCTGCAATCGCCGCCCCGCAGACTTCCGCCCTGTTTGTTATATGTACATATCTGTGGCTAAAAAATGTAAATTTATTTTTACGTAAAAAATTTATAGTGCAAAATCAGAGCTTATATGTTAAAATTAAACGGTATACAATCTTTGCTGATAAAATCAAAAGTTAAGGAGGGGTAATGATTGAACGCTAAAAAACTGCATTTTGTTAAGCTAAGTCCTGCAAAGAAGGGCAGATACGGGCTGAAAGCATTTCTGCTGGGACTTTTGGTTGCTACGGCTATATATCTTCCGTTCATAATATACGACAGCGGACTGTTTTTATATTACGGTGACTTCAACGTACAGCAGATACCGTTTTATCAGCTTATGCACGATACAATAAAGGGAGGAAACATAGGCTGGACGAATAAAACAGACTTGGGAGCTAACATAATAGGCTCATACTCCTTTTATCTTATAGGAAGTCCGTTTTTCTGGCTTACTATGCCGTTTTCAAGTGAGGCAGTACCTTATCTTATGGGTCCTTTGCTCATACTTAAGACAGCACTTATGTCATGGGCGGCATATATTTATATGAGGCGGTATACATACAATAAAAACTTTGCGGTGCTTGGAGGATTGCTTTACGCATTTTCGGGATTTACCTGCTTTAATATATTCTTCAACCATTTTCACGAGGCTATGATAATATTTCCGCTTCTGCTTGCGGCGATGGACGAGCTTTTTGAAAATAACCGAAGGGGAGTTCTTGCATTAGCGGTATTTTTCAGTTGTACGATGAACTACTATTTTTTTGTGGGACAGGTTGTATTTGTTGTAATATACTGGCTTGTGAGGGTAATAACGAAAAGTTACAGGATAAATCTCAGAAATATGCTTTCACTTATAGCCGAGGCTTTTCTGGGAGTAGGCTGTTCGGCGATAATCCTTATTCCGTCAATACTCTGTGTAATGCAGAACGGAAGGATTTCCAATACAATAAACGGCTGGGAGGCTCTTGCATACGGAAGTTCTCAGCGTTATACTAATATTGTGACGGCATTTCTTTTTCCGCCTGAGCTGCCTGCTTATCCTACGTTTACTCCTGATTCAAATACAAAATGGGGTTCACTTGCAGGCTGGCTGCCGCTTTTCAGCATAAGCGGAGCAGTTACCTTTATGACATTACAGAGCAGACACTGGCTCAAAAAGCTTATGATTATACTTACAGTCATAGCATTTGTACCGGTTTTAAACGGAATGTTCCAGTTTTTCAACGCTCAGTACTATGCGAGATGGATGTATATGCTTGTCTGTATGCTAAGTCTTGCGACTGTGTTATCGCTTGAGAGCAGGAATGTAAAATGGTCTGTGGGTGTAGGCGTGACCGCAGCGGCTACGTTTTTTCTGACACTTGTCATAGGATATATGCCGCATTACACTACAGAGGAGCTTTACGGAGAAAAAACATATACCTTTGGTCTTATGGACGATGATGTTATTTTCTGGGTACATTCTGCAATAGCACTTGCATCGATTATGATGCTTTCGGTAATGCTTGCACTGATACTGAAAAAGAAAAAGCTTCTTGCGGTTGTAAGCATAGTTATGGTATGTATTATTTCGACAGGCTACAGCATATATATAGTGGCTGTAGGAAAAAGTCACGGATATGATTCAAAGAATTATATGAATGCTCTTGTGATAAACCATAAGGACGACATAAATCTTCCGAACTCTGAGAACGTAAGAACGGATTTTTATGAAATGATGGATAATTCGGGAATGTTCTGGCAACTGCCTAATATACAGACTTTCCATAGTATAGTACCTGGTTCTGTTATGAAGTTTTTCAACAATATAGGGGTTACACGTGATGTAGGCTCAAGACCCGAAGCGTCAGAATACGCAGTGCGTTCTCTGCTTTCGGTAAAATGGCTTGTAGACTATGCAGACGATGCGGAAAGCTTCTGCTCGGAAAACGGAGTTACAAAAATGCCTGGCTGGCAGTATTACGAAAAACAAAGCAAGTTCCATATATGGGAAAACAAGTGCTATATACCCATGGGCTTTTGCTATGACAACTATATATCGGAAAAAGACTATGAAGTATGCGAAAAATACAACAGGTCAAAGCTTATGCTGAAAGCTATGGTGCTTGACAATAAGCAGATTAAAAAGTATAAATTTACACAGGATAAATTAAAGAACTCCCACAACTTCAGTTACCAGAGAAGCGACTATCTGAATGACTGTGAGGACAGAAAGAAAGAATGCTGTTCTAAGTTTGAGTATACGGACGAAGGCTTCAGATCTGTCATAGACAGAAAAGGCACGGCTGAAAATACTCTTGTATTTTTCAGTGTACCGTATGAAGATGGCTGGAGTGCATATGTAAACGGAAAAAGTGCAGATATTGAAAAAGTAAACGTGGGATTTATGGCGGTTGAAGTTCCTGCTGACTGCGTGAGTGAGATAACCTTTAAATATCATACACCGGGACTTGATGCAGGAATTGTGGTATCGTTCATATCGTTTGCCGTACTTGGTTTTTATGCCGCAGCCGTGAAGCTTTACGGAAAAAAGACAGGCAGAAAGCCGTTGGGTAAACCGAGAAAATTCAGGATAGCAAGCAAGCCGCTCACACTCAGGCAGAGAGCAAAGCTCAGAGAAAGAAAAAGAGCGGAAGCTATGGTCGATATAGCTTCTGATAACTATTAGTTTTGCGGCTACGCTCAGGTTGCGGCGATTGCAGCCGGTAAAAAGCGGAGCTTTTTACCAATTTCAAGCTGAAAGCTTGAAATTCACGGCAGCAAATGCTGCCGTGGGCTGCAATCGCCGCAAGGTTAAAGCAAAAAATTCACGGAGGAGTTATATACTATGTCTTTTGGAGAGAAGATACTTGCATACAGGGAAGATATACTGAAAACACTGTCTGAGCTTGTAAGGATACGTTCTGTTTCGGCAGAGGGCAGCGAAAAGCCTTTGCAGGCACTTGAATATATGCTGGAGCTTGGAAAAAATATGGGATTTGAGGTAAAGAATGTTGACGGACAGGCAGGACATATTCAGTACGGAAACGGAAAAAGGATATGCGGAGTTCTGACGCACCTTGACGTTGTACCTGAGGGAGAAGGCTGGAGCGTACCGCCCTTTGAGCTTACGGAAAAAGACTGCAGGCTCTATGGAAGAGGAGTAGCCGATGACAAGGGTTCGGCGGTAGTTGCGTTATACTGTCTTAAAGCGTTGAAGGACGAGGGGGTAATATCGGACGGCAGTACGATAAGGCTTATACTTGGAACAAATGAAGAAATCGGTATGACGGACGCACAGCATTATTTTTCAAAGGAAGCTGAGCTTGACATAGGCTTTACACCTGACTCCGACTATGGAATATGCAGTTGTGAAAAGGGTATTTTGCAGCTTACGTTAAGCGGAAGCAATAAAGGCTCATATATAATCGGAGCAAAAGGCGGAAATGCCGTAAATGCAGTTCCCGACAAGGCTGTATTTGTGGTTGACAAAGAAAAAGCAGGCGAAAAAATTCTTGATGATAAAAAGCTTGAAGCAGAAACTGACGAAAGCGGTAATATAAAAGTTATAGCTTTTGGAAAGGCAGCTCACGCTATGGAACCTCATAAGGGCGAAAATGCGGTAATGAATGTTGTGAAATATTTGTCGGACGTAATTTCTGATGAAAGTATGGGAAATGTTTTTGAATTTCTCAGAGATTTTATAGCAGATACAACAGACGGAAGTCTGCTCGGAATAAAGCAGAGCGACAGCCGCAGCGGAGAACTTACGGTCAATGTCGGAGTTGTGGGTGCTGACATTGAAAAAGCATATGCAAGGATTGATATACGCTATCCTGTTTCGGCTGACTGCGAAAATATAGTATCAAAGTTAAGAGAACCGGCTGAAAAATTCGGACTGACGCTTGATGTGGACAGTAATCTTCCGCCGCTTGATGTTTCGGAGGACAGCGAAATAATTTCCGTACTGAAAGAAGCTTACTGCGAAATTATGGGAGAATATCCCGACATATACTCGACAGGCGGAGGAACTTATGCACGTACAATGAACAATAAAGGTGTGGCGTTCGGCCCTGTTTTCAGGAACGACTTTTCAAATATGCACAGACCCGATGAATCGCTTGACAGGGAAAAATTTTTCCTTCACGCACAGATTTGTCTTGAAGCTATGTACAGAATGTTCAAAGGTTAAAATATAATGATTTTTTAAGGAAGTGTTTAATGTGAGTGCTGAAAATGTTCTGAAAAAACAGACTAGGGTTATTCTGGGAAAGAATAACTGGATTAAATCGGTTGTTGGTTTTTTATGTGTTCTTACGTCATTTGCGATACCGTTTATGCTGGTGTATTTTTCTGCTGCGTTTCTTGATGACAGCGTTTTAAAAGATAATTCCGTTGATTTGTCGAATGTTAATGTTATAAACCTGACAGTATGTATAACTTTTGCGGTTTTATCGCTGGTAGTATTTGTAATGCTTCTTCCTGTGTATACGGGATATGTAAGGTTTATAGCAGGCTGCCGTGATTCACAGAGCGGCGATATAGAGGATATTTTCTACTATTTTCAGAAGGGAAAGTATCTTGATACTGTTCAGCTTAATATGATACTTCTTATCAGAAAAGCCGTATGGTTTCTGGTATTTTCTGTTCCTGCCGTTGTTATGCTGTATCTTTCGCATCAGTTCGGCGAGCATAAGACATTGTTCAGCATATGTGCCTTATGGGTAGGTATTTTCGGCTTTGCAGGATACCTTATGGTGTCAAGACTGTATATTATGACGCAGTATCTTTATGTTTCCGATTTCAACTACAGGAGGGAAAGGGATATTATAAATGCTTCATTGTATATGGTAAGAAAAAATTACGGCAGGATTATCAGCCTGTATCTTTCATATATTCTCTGGGGAGTTTTCTGCTTCTTTGTTATACCGATTGTGTTTGTATATCCCTATTTCAAACATTGTGCGGTTTTGAGCTATTCGTATATTTATGATATGGAGAACAACAATCCCGATTCGATATATTATGCTTCAAACAAGCCGATTGAGGAAACTGCGGTAAATGTCCCTGTTTCTTTAGAAAAGGATTTTTCGGAAACTGTTTCTTCTGAAACAGTTTCTGAAGAGGAAATTTAGCAGAATGCCGTTTTACGGCATTCTGATTTCGATAATTGCGTTTAAGGGTTTCACCCTTAAAAATCCTGACCAAAGGCTCCGCCTTTGGAAACCGCAAGCCTTTGAAAAGGCTTGACCTAAACTTTATGGTTCTGTAATCTGAGGTTTTTATAAAAATTTTTTTTGGAAAGTGTACATTAATGCCCATTAGTGTACACTTTCCTTTTGTTTTTTACCATTAGATGTAAGGAGTACTTGAAATTATATCCTTACCTGAAAAATCTTAAACCGTGAAAGTTTTGATTGAACTTTTTCAAAAGTTCACGGTTTCCAAAGGCAGAGCCTTTGGTGGGATTTTCAAGGGCAAAGCCCTTGAACTGACAAGGAGGTTTGATATGACAAAAAAAGAGGATACATTCTGCTGCTACTATTCGTCAAACGGTAATGCGGAGTTATCCGCAGTTATGGCAGGATATGCGAAAAATGCAGGGCAGAGGCTGCTTATGAAAAAAGGGATTTCAGAACGTATAAAGGAATACAGGAATATTCGTCTTGAAAATCTGAGGCTTGCGGCACTCACAGGCTATGAAAGACTTGCTTTCGGAAGTATAGCGGACAGCATAAAGCTTCTGTATATGGAAAATCCGCAGGCGGAAATGCTTGAAAAAATGGATTTGTATATGATTTCCGAAATAAAAAGACCAAAGGAAGGTGCTATGGAAATAAAATTCTTCGACAGGCTCAAAGCATTGGAGAAGATTTGTGAGGTACAGCAGAATCCTGAGGAAACCTGTATGCCGTTTTATAAGGCACTCGAAAAAAGTGCAGGTATATTCAACGGTGACGAGGTGAGCAGCGATGATGCCGACTGAGTTTTCACCAAAACAGATGAAGCTTATGACGTGGTGGTGCATGGGAAGTAAATACAGCAGTTATGATGCCGTCATATGCGATGGTGCGGTAAGAAGCGGCAAAACTCTTTGTATGGGTATTTCATTTGTGCTGTGGTCATTTTACAGGTTCAGCGGCGGAAGCTTTGCTCTCTGCGGAAAAACAATACGTTCACTAAGACGGAATGTCATAACTCCTGTCACGGGAATTTTAAAAAATATGGGCTTCGTATGTAACGAAAAGCTTTCGCAGAACCTTATTGAAATATCGTTCGCAGGAAAAACAAACAGCTTCTACCTTTTCGGCGGCAAGGACGAAGCCTCCGCTGCTCTCATACAGGGTATGACGCTGTGCGGTGTCCTTTTTGATGAAGTTGCTCTTATGCCTAAATCTTTTGTTGAACAGGCTGTTGCAAGATGCTCTGTCGAGGGCAGCAGGTTCTGGTTCAACTGTAACCCCGAGTATCCTCAGCACTGGTTCAGGGTTGAGTGGATTCTGGGAAGAAAAAGTAAAAATGCTTACTATCTGCGTTTCACAATGGACGACAATCCATCTCTTTCAGAGAAGATGAAGCAGCGGTACAGGTCTTTGTACAGCGGTGTGTTTTTTGAAAGGTTCGTTCTCGGAAAATGGGTGAGTGCAAGCGGCTGCGTTTATCCCTTTATGAACGATGATATGTTTGTGGAAGTTCCACAGGGGAATTTTGAAAAATATGTTGTAAGCTGCGACTACGGAACAGTTAATCCGGCATCGTTCGGACTTTGGGGGTTTCTTGAAAATGTGTGGTTCAGAATTGATGAGTATTATTACGATTCAAGAAAAGAGGGGTTTCAGAGAACTGACGAGGAACACTATGAGGCTCTTTGCAGACTTGCAGGAGATAAAAAAATCGAAAAGGTTGTTATTGACCCGTCAGCGGCAAGCTTTATTCAGACTGTACGCAGACACGGACGCTTTGCTGTAGTGCCTGCAGAAAACAAGGTGATTGACGGAATAAGAAAAGTTTCAACGGTTCTTAAAAACGGAAGCGTAAAAATATGCGTGAACTGTAAGGACAGTATGAGGGAATTTAACCTCTACAGGTGGAACAGTACAGGTGCGGACGCTCCTGTAAAAGAAAATGACCACGCTATGGACGATATACGCTATTTTGTGTCAACAGTCGTATTCAGACCGCAGAACAGCTTTGCGGCTTTCGCCGCACGGAGATTTTAAAGGAGGTGTATTGTGAAGCTTTTCAAAAGAAATAAAAATGATAAGAAAACAGTCAGGGAAACCGAAAAAATAGCTCAGAGTGTTATGGGCAGCAGCTTTTCAAATCCTTTCAGAGTTATGGACAGATATATTCCGTCAAGCAACAATCAGTATTTTCTGTATTCGGCTCTGAGAGAGGCTATACCTGTTATAGACTCGGCAATAAACAAGCTGGTAAGGCTTCTGGGAACGTTCGATGTCATATGCGAAAGCAAAGAGGCTGAATACGGACTTAAATGCTTTCTTGAAAATGTCAAGACAAACGGAAGCAATATAGGCTTCAAATGCTTTATAAGCAGCTACTTCGACAGACTGCTTACCTACGGAACTGCCGTTGCCGAAATTCTGCCCTATAAAAATCTCAGAGGCATATACGGAATATATAACGTGTGCAACAATGATATTGTGCTGAAGCGTACAGACGGAAATCCGTTTGAGCTTTCGGTATGTGTCAGGGAGAAAAACGGAAATATTTCGCCTGTGAAAAACAGTGGGCGTATCCTTATTACTTCGCTTAACCCTCAGCCCGATAAGACAGGGGGAACTTCAATTTTGCAGGGACTTCCGTTTGTGAGTAGTATATTGCTGAAAATATTTACTGCCATAGGTCAGAACTGGGACAGGGCAGGAAATGTACGCTTTGCAGTTACTTATAAGCCGCCCGCAGACGGCTCGGACGGTGCTTTTACACAGCAGCGTGCAGAGCTTATCGCCAAAGAGTGGAGTAAGGCTATGCAGGATAACGGCGTTTCGGACTTTATCGCTGTCGGAGATGTGGATATAAAGGTAATAGGTGCAGATAATCAGATTCTGGACTGTCAGCTTCCCGGCAGACTTCTGCTGGAACAGATTGTTTCAAAGCTGGGCATTCCGCCGTTTTTGCTTGGACTTTCGTGGAGCAGTACTGAGAGAATGTCGTCACAGCAGGCTGATATTCTTACAAGTGAGCTGGAACATTACAGACTTCTGCTCAATCCCGTAATAAGCAGGGTATGCTCAATGTGGCTTGCTATGAACGGATACAGTACAAGGCATACCGTAAACTGGAGCAATATCAATCTTCAGGACGAGGTTGAGCTGGCTAATGCAAGACTTATCAATACTAAGGCTGATAAGCTCGAAAGCGAAATTTAAGCTGAGCTTAAAATTATGCAGGGAGTGCGGGGTCGTGCTGGCGGCGATTTCAGCGTTCAAAATACTTGTATTTTGAACGGCTTTCAAGGTAAACCTTGAAAGCGTGCTGCGGAATGCTTTCCGCAGCACCTGAAATCGCCTCCGTGAACCATAGCTTACTGCGGACGGGAAAATAAACCCTTTTCGGGTTTCCCGAAAATTTATAAAGAAAGCAGGTTTTTATTTGGAAAAGTGTTTTAACAAGAATGATACGCTCAAAAGTGTGACAGATATAGATGACGCTGATATACAGCTTATAAATCAGTACACAACCAGAAGCTTTGATAAAGATGAACTTTATGTTTTCAGGCTGGTTCTGTGTGACAACGATATTGACAGGGATAACGAAGCTTTTTCGGCTGAGGCTCTCGAAGAAATGGGAAGACTTTTTGTCGGAAAGACAGGCATAGCAGACCACAATCCTTCGGCGGAAAATCAGAGTGCCAGAATTTTCAGATGTCAGACGCAGAAAATTGAAGGAAGAAAAACTGCATATGGTGAGGATTATATCAGACTTACCGCAAAGGCTTATATTCCGATGAACAGCAATACGGAGAAGCTCATACAGCTTATAGAAAGCGGCATAAAAAAGGAAGTCAGTGTAGGCTGCCGTGCAGAGAATATAGTATGCAGTATATGCGGAAGTGACGTAAGAAAGGAAGGCTGTTCGCACATAAAGGGCAGGGAATATGACGGAAAGATATGCTATCACATTCTCAGCGGCATAAGCGATGCTTACGAATGGTCATTTGTGGCTGTGCCAAGTCAGCGTGAGGCAGGAGTTATAAAGAATTACAGGTACGGCAGAACTGAGGACAAGGAAAGTTTTCTGGAACAGCTCAGAAACGGAAATTATAAGTCGGTAAATGCCGATAACATAGGAGTTCTTATGGACTACATAAAGGAACTTGAGGAATATGCAGGCTACGGCAGGGCTTATGAGGAGGAACTCAGAAAGGATTATGTAAGATACGGCTCAATGTGTCTGGACAGCATAAACATCAGTGAAAGCTGCTCTGAGATACTCAGAAGTACGGCAAAAAAACTCAGTATGAGTGAGCTTGAAAAAATGACCGCAATCTACAGAGGAAAGGCAGAGGAGAACGATTTTATTTCACCTCAGTTTATGTCAGATGAAGATATTCTGCCGTCATTATACGAAGATGACAGGCATTACAACATATAAGATTAAAAAATCAGGAAAGGAAAATTATGTATGAAAGTAGACTTTAACGGATTTAATGAAAATGTTCTTACATTTGAGGCAGACAGCTCGGTAACGGAAAAGGGACAGTGGGTACAGCTCAGCGACAACGGAACGGTTGAGCAGGCGACTTCAGGTACGGCACTGGTAGGAGTTACGGTCAATGTAAGAGGAGGTTTCTGTGCGGTAAAGATTGGCGGTACTGTTACCGCTGAAAAGTCGGGAGATATAGATTTGGGCTACGGAAAGCTGATATATACCGATGAGGGAATTGCACAGGGTACAGACAGCGGCAGAGAACATCTTGTTCTTTCTGTGGACAGCGATACGGTTACGTTTATACTTTGATAATGTGAAAAATTAAGAATTTCGGAGGTAAAAAATGGAACTTTACAAAACAATAAATATAGACAAGACTATGTACAACAGAAAAGGAAAAAGCTTCAGTCAGGTTCTTGAGGAGCTTGACCCCAGCGAAAATTACGGCAGCTCACCTCTCGGAAAGCTTGATGCGTTCGGCAGACAGCTCAAAAGATTTGACATAAAGGTAAGTGGAGCGGATTCCGATATAGTGGATAAGTTTTTCCAGACATCATCATCTGCGGTACTTTTTCCCGAATATGTGAGCAGAGCGGTAAAGGCAGGTATGGATTATGCCGATGTTCTGCCCGATATTACAGCATCAGTGACAAATATCGAGGGTATGGACTACAGAAGCATAGTTTCAGCACCCGAGGACGGTTCAAAGGAGCTTAAAGTAGTAAATGAGGGTGCGTTTCTGCCTGTTACTACTGTAAAAACTCAGGAAAATCTTGTAAAGCTTATAAAAAGAGGAAGAATGCTTGTTTCCACATATGAAGCACTGCGTTTTCAGCGTCTTGACCTTTTCACCGTTACTCTGAAGCAGATAGGTTCGTATATTTCGAGAACTCAGCTTGGCGATGCGGTGGAGGTTCTGCTCAACGGTGACGGAAACAACAATGCTGCAACAGTAGTGAATACGGCTCAGAGCGGAACTCTGGCATATGGTGATTTAATCAGTCTTTGGAGCAGTATGTCACCGTATGAACTGAATACTCTGCTTGTTCCTACGGCTCTTATGGAGAAAATTCTTGCTATGCCCGAAATGCAGGACGCTCAGGCAGGACTGGATTTCCACGGTACGGGAAAAATGATTACTCCTATGGGAGCAAAGCTTATTCATGTACCCTCACTTGACAGCGATAAGATTATCGGTCTGGATAATAAATGTGCATTGGAAATGGTTCAGGCAGGTCAGGTAAAGGTTGATTACGACAAGCTCATAGACAGACAGCTTGAACGTGCGGCTGTAAGCGTTATAAGCGGCTTTGCAAAAATATTCTCCGAAGCAAGCGTTGTACTGAAGGTGTAAGGCTATGAACCGACAGCAGGTATTTCAGGAATTTTCGGAGCTTGCGGAACTTGACGGCATAAAGGCTGAAAAATACAGGGGACTTTGTGACAATGCCGTTTATGAGCTTGAGGAAATGCTGAAGGATAAAGCCTGTGCGGATAATGCGGACTGCGGCGGCAGATTGTCTGCCGCCGCAGCCGCAATGGCATTCTGCAAATACACTCTTATATGCAGAGATGCAGATGTAACAGGCTTCAAGGCAGGAGAGCTTGATGTAAAGCTCATACAGAAGTATAAGCTTGCCGAAAATTATCTTGAACAGTGTATGAAAAGTATCGCACCCTACATAAAGGACAGGGGTTTTGTTTTCAGAGGGGTTATGGCAAGTGATATGTAATACGATTTGCAGTCAGATAGACAGATTTGGTACGGAATGCGTTCTGACGGAAAGCAACGGTACTGAAAAGTATATATTGAAGGGGATTATATATCCGATAGGCATTAAAAACAGGGAATATGCACAGATGGATTATACGGAACATGGAAGTATAGATAATTCGGATTTTATTTTCATATTCAAAGCACCTGAGCAGAAAATAGATTTTGAAAATGCGGTTTTATGGGCGGAATATGACGGCAGACAGAAAAGTATGTACTATGTGAAAAGTTGCAAGACTTTTTATTATGGAGATGAGCAGGCTTATTTCAGTGCGGTGATTTCGCCCTGTTCCCAGTAAAATTGATGAAAGGGCGGTAAGGCGGAATTGTCAGAGATAGCTTCGAGGGTTAATTATATTTTGGAGGAATTGAGTGAATACTATAATGACGTGGAATTTGTGTACGCTTTTCCCGAAGAGGAGCTTTCCTCGCCGCTGAGAGAGAAATATAAATGTGCGGTTTCGGCTGAATGCAGAAATACGTCTTATGACGGTGTTAAGAAAGAAAGCTGTTCATTCAGGTTTGAGATTTTAGCTCCGCTGGGTGTAAGCGGATATGATATATTCACGAAAGCGGCTGATATTTCGGATTATATTTTTTCTATGGATTTTGACGGAAAAAATATTTCCTGCACAATCGGGGATATTGTGTATTCAAAAACAAAGAGAGCTTTCAGAACGAAAATTTTGCTTGAAATAAATGACAGGGATAAAGTAAGGGAATGCTTTGTCAGAAACGGCAATTTTATGATGAGAGCCTTTCTTGTATCGGAATGTGTACAGAAGGTACGGAGCGATATTAAGGTTTACGGAAGCTCAAAGCCGTTTGACAGCGTGATACAGAAAGATGTGTATAAGCTTAAACTCAGGGTAGAGAATGAAAACTATGGAGAACTGTCAGACGGAATACCTGTAATCATTTCATACATATCAGGTGAAAAAAGAGTTTCGTATTCGGAATGCAAAACAGAAGAAATCAGACGTTATAGCGGAATAACGGAATACGAAATAAAAGCTTATCAAAGGAGTGTTGTAAATCAGTGAAACACGGTACTATGAGATTTTCGGGACTTACGCTGCATCATAATCCCTCAAAAATAGAGGTGCTTGATGTGTCGGAGCTTTCGGAAAATCTGATAATCGGAGGTGTGCCTTTTGTATGCGGCAGCGGAGCAAATGCAGCGGTTGTCAGAGGTGAGGGCGTATTTTACGGAGCAAATGCCTTTGAACAGTATCTTGATTTGAGGGATTTATATAAAAACGGTACGGCAGGAGCTTTGTCGTTAAGCGGTGTAAGACCGTTCTATGCTTTTCTTGCAAAGCTTGGTCTGAAATGTATGCCCGTTGATGATGTTGTGGAATACAGCTTTACTTTTCTGGAAGCTCCGAACCTTGTTCCGACAGAAAACAGTACGGCACCTTTGTTCCGCATAGCTGAGGAAGGTCAGGATTTGTGGGATATTTCGGTTATTACGGGGATTTCGGTTGATACTCTTGTTATGCTCAATCCTCAGCTTAAATCTCCGTGCGAGGTGTCGCAGGGTGACAAAATCAGAATAAGGAGATAATCAGAGGCTTTGTTTCCTGAAATTTTTATCTCAGGCAGCGTCAGCACAGGCGATTGCAGCCATCAAAAGCGTAGCTTTTGATGATTTAAAGGCAAAGCCTTTAAATTACCTGCGGACTGAAGTCCGCAGGTAGCTGCAATCGCCGCATAGATGGAGGTTGAAATTTGGTAATAGAATTTACAGGTGTGAACGGTTCGGTAATCAGAAAAAATAATCCTGTCAGCGTAACCGTAAGCAGCAGACAGGATATTCCTGCCGATACGGCGGATATCCGTTATATTTATGACGGCTTTTGTGATGAATACAGCTTTGTAAAGATATTTTTCGATGAAAAGCTTATATTCAGAGGTATAGTTGACGAACAGAAAATCACTGTCGGAAAAGATGTAAGGTATGTGAGTATAGGCTGCCGAAGTATGGCAGGCATTCTGATGGATAATCAGCTTCGCCCACAGAATATATCGGGACTTACGGACAGCATTATTTACAACAGCTTTCTGAAACCGTTTGAAATAGACATAGACAGGATAACGAACAGGTCTTGTCCTGAGCTTATAAATACAGGTAAGGGTATGAGTATATATAAGCTGATAGAGGAATATTCAAGAAGAGTGTTCAGAAGAAATGCAAGGATAAATGCTCAGGGAAGGGCTTTTCTGAGCGGAGAGATAAATCCGTCAGGTTATTTTTTCTGTGACGGTGAAGTATCTCTTGAAAAAAACTGCTATCGCTATAAAGAAATATCTTTGAACCGCAGCAGAAAAAATGTTGTTTCAAGGGTTTATGTGAGAAGCTCGGACAGAGAAACAGGTTATTCAATGGAACTAAGAAACAGGGATTTTAAAGAAGCTTCGGGCGGTTGTGTAAGATATTTTGATGCAGCTCCTTCAAGCGGCTACTGCATACAGGACGCAAGGGATATGATTGAGGTATCAAACAGGGACGGTTTTATAATAATGCTGGAATGTCCCTGTTTTGTATACAGTCCGCTTTACGGAAATGCACAGGTTCTTTTTGACGGAAAGCTTTATGATAATATGGAGATATTTTCCTGTGTTCAGCGTTTTGAGGGTGGCAGAGTAAGCAGTAAAATCGGTATAAGAAGAAATGTATAGTTTAAGGGCTTTGCCCTTAAAAATCCCACAAAGGCTCTGGCTTTGGAAACCGCAAGCCTTTGAAAAGGCTTGACCTAAACTTTATGGTATCAATGACTGACAAACATAGGAAAGGGAATGGTAATGATTGGAAAATAAGGATTTTTACAGAAACTATGAGAACGGTGCAGGCTTTGCAAGGGTATCGGCTGCCAGAAACGGCAGGATAAATACAGAGGGTGCAGTACCGTTTATCAATGCTCCTGTTGCGGTTCCGTATGGCATAGCGTATGTTGTACCGGCAGGAGAGGAAACTTTTATGCTTCCCATAGGCAATACGGCTGTAAGCATAGGTATGATACAAAAGCCGTGTGCGGATATTCAGGCAGGAGAAATTATGCTGTATTCTCAGGGCGGAGCATCGGTTATTCTTAAAAATGACGGCAGGGTTCTCATAAACGGAAGAGAGGTATGAGAATTTATGGATACAGCAGTAAAAGCAGGAGATTTGGCAGAAAATGAATCAGGTAAGCCTTATCTCATAAGCTCACTTGAAGAAACGGTTCAGAGATGTATGATAAGGCTTTGTATAAGACAGGGTTCGTTCTGCTATAACCCGTATCTCGGAGGAAATCTGCATATGCTTGATAAGAATGATGAAAATTTGAGCGGAAATGCTATTTTACTGGTAAGAGAGGCACTTCTTCCGATAAAGCAGGTAACTGTAAAAAAAGTAAACGCTGATGTACAGAACGGAAGAATTGTTCTTGATATAACAATATCCGCTTACGGAGAGGAAGCAAGTATGGAGGTTACGGTTTAAAATATGAGAACGTATGAAGAAATAGTGGAAGATATGAAGCAGAGCTTTTTCGGACTGTCCGGATACATTCCTGATGAAGCTTCGGATTTGGGAATAAGAATGAATGTTCTTGCAGGCGAGATATACAATGCACAGACCTATCTCGAATGGATAAAAAGACAGGTATTTCCTCAGACGGCACAGGGTGAATATCTGGACTATCACGCACAGATGAGGGGTCTTGAAAGAAAGGAAGCTGTAAAAGCTGTAGGAGAGGTTGAGTTTTCCGTTGAGCAGGCGGCTGAAATAAGAATTGATATTCCTCAGGGGACTGTAGTTTCAACAGGCGGAGAATATCCCGTAAGCTTTGAAACAACTGAGTATGCGTGTATAAATCAGGGCGAAACATCTGTATCTGTAGCCGCACAGGCTGTCGAGGAAGGTCTGAACGGAAATATAATCAGCGGAAAAATATCGGTGATAGTCACGGTTGCGGCAAACAATCTGAGTGTGACAAATCTTACTCCGTTCAGGGGCGGTACGGACAGTGAGGACGATGAAACGCTTCGTGAAAGAATTATAAACAGTCTGAAGTTTATAATAAACGGTACAAACAGGGAATATTATGCTTCGCTTGCGAAAACAGTCAGCAGTGTTGAGTGTGTAAACGTTGTGCCGTATAAATTCGGTGCAGGAACGGTCGCTGTATACATATCGGGAAAAAATTCAAGGTCAGATGCAGATACGGTAAGTGCCGTAAGGGAGCTTCTGGAGGTTCAGAGAGAGGTAAACGTACACGTTTTTGTAATAGCGGCAAATCTTAAGACTGCAATTATAGAGGCAAACGTCACACTTGAAGCAGGTTACGATATTGATGAGGTTCAGGAAGAGGTAAACAGCAGAGTAAGAGAGCTTACCGAAAGCTATGATGTCGGAAAATCGCTCAGCCTTTACGAAATAAACGATATTCTGTATCATACTCAGGGAATAAAGGAGTTTGAAGTTCTCAGCTCCGGAACAACAGGTCTGACCGTAAACAGCAACGAAAAAATCGTTCTGGGACATCTTTATCTGAGAGGGTGATTTGAAGCTTGAAAAATTCTTTGGAAAATATGACGGATAAGCTTTCTCCGCTGGGAATTTACAATATATCTCAGGAAAGCAATATCTATAATGAGCTTTTTGCGTATTCTTCAGCTATAGAGGATTTTACGGAAAGTGCTGACGAGCTTCTCAGAGAGGCAATAATAACAACGGCTCAGGACTACGGTCTGTATATGAGAGAAACACTCTGGAGTGTTCCCAGAACGGATTTGTCGGTTGCGGAAAGACGTGCAAGTATTTTTAAACGCTTCGGCATAGGTCTGAGCGAATTTAACCTGAACGGAATGTACGATTTTCTGGCATCTCTAGGACTTTCGGGCGAAATAACGGAGGTTTCCGAAAAATACAGGATTTATATAAAAATTGATAATGCCGAAAATGTGAGCTTTCCTGTAAGACAGTATCTTACGTCACAGATAGAGGAGTTTTTTCCTGCACACTGTCAGATATTTGTCGATTACAGAACGGAAGGTACTTGGGACGACCTTGACGCTAAAAGGACTATGTTTGATACCTATGACCTTTTCGGAAGTACCTGGGAACAGCTCGAAAACTTTGAGTAAATCTGAGTAAATATAAATACCTGCGGCTACGCTCAGGCTGCGATTGCAGACGGTCAAAAGCAAAGCTTTTGACCAAATGAAAGCTTACGCTTTCATTTCACAGCAGACTTGTCTGCTGTGGTCTGCAATCGCCAAAGAAAACATCACAGGCTGGATTTTCACAGCCTTGCAAAAAGGTATTTCAGAAACTTTTACAATGGAGGAATATTATGAGTTCAACAAATAAAACAGAATATCTTATGTTAAATCAGTGGTTAGGTTCGGACAGACCTCAGAGAATAGATTTTGTAGACGATAACAGAATTATAGATGACGCTATAAAGATACATTTTTCCGATACGTCAAAGCACCTTTCCAACGAACAGAGGGATAAGCTTAATCAGCCATATGTTATGGTTTCGTACTCGGGTTCAGGGGAAAGCAGCAAGGTTATAGATTTAGGCATACAGCCCAATTTTGTTATAGTCTTTATGAAAGACGCTCCGCCGACTGAGGACGACGGTTCGGGAAACATTCTTCTGAACCAGTGCTTTACAGCAAAGTCCAACGGCACATCGGGCGGAGCTTTGATAAGCGGCAGCAGTTTGACGGTGTACTATTCTCAGACAGCCCAGAACGGTGTAAGATATAATCTCAACAAAACCAACGGTCAGTACTGCATAGTGGCATTCAAGTAAATAAGATATTTGTATGCGAAAACGCACATTCTCGATTACGAGAATGTGCGTTTTCACTTTGGAAGGTATATATGAAAAAAGGTATTAGCATATACGGGTACAATTTTAAATTAAGCTTAATTTAATTTAGCAAACTTAATTTTTATTGCAAATAAATAATATCACTTATTAAATAATTTGTCAATATTATTTTACAAAAAAAAATTAATATTTTTATTTTTTGACAGCATAAATACCTTAAAGCGTGAGATAAAAATTGTTCATCATATTAACAATATATTCATATGTTTTTAATAGGAGATTAACAAAAGAGTTAATTGTTTCGAATATTAAAATATAACGGCATAAGATTATAGATAAATTTGTCAATATGGTAGAAAGAAAAATTTTCAGAATTTGAAAAAACAAATTTTTTTCGTTCTTTGACAAAACAGTTTTATAATGGTATTATATAAAAAGGAAAGCATGGTTTTCGGAAAAAGAAAAATTCCGAAATTAAAAGGGAAGCAGGTGTGAATCCTGCACAACAGCCATTACTGTATTTGTGATTAAGCGTTTGTAATATGTCATTGGTAAATTTTACCGAGAAGGCACAATCGCAGCGAAAAATATAAGCAGCACATAAGTCAGGAGACCTGCCTCTTTCCGAAGTTTTTTCTCACTTGGGTAATGGAGTGACGTAATGACGGTTCAGGCTTTGAAAATTTAAGGGGAAAATTTTCGGAACAGAATAAACAGTATTACGGTTTTTCTTATTATCCTGTTAAATCAGTGCAGACGAAATAACGGCTGCCGTAAAAATGAAAGGATGATGGTAATGAAGAAAAAACTGAAATCGGTTTTGTCGGTATTTCTTGTAATACTGACGGTTGTATCTTTTGCTTCGTTTGGGGCTTATGCAGACGAAAAAGGAATATCAGATACAATAAACGTAACGTTCTCGCTTATGGGCGATGCGGCACACGGAAAAAACGGTACGCATTACGGTTTTTATAACTGGATAGAGCCTGAGAGCGTGGAAACAGCAAAAGGAACAACGGCTATGCAGCTTTTGCTTGATGTTCTGACGGAAAAGGGATACAGTTATGAAAATGAAGGCTATCTGAAAAGCATAACAACACCAGGAGGCTGTAAGCTCGGAGATTTTGTAAACGGCAGTAACAGCGGCTGGATGTATGCTGTAAACGGCGAGATGGCTATGGTAGGTGCAGATGATTATGTACTTAGCAGCGGAGATAATCTTGTATGGTACTATGTTGACGATTATATGAATGATATACGTTACAGCAACGGATATACCCCCGAATATAATATCAACAGCAAAATCACGACTTTTCATAATGAGTATCATGCATCAGGCGGAGTTATAACCGCAAATACCCCCGTTTCCTATGAAAATTCAAAGCTTGGTTTTTCATTCAGACTCAAAAATTCGAGCGAATGGTCAAAAGGAATATCAGACCCGTTGATTATAGGAGAAAATATCTGCATTGCCGTAGGAGATATTCTCTATGTTATTGACAAAAACGGTGAAGCTGTAAAAAGTATAACTCTTGAAAAAAGTATCGGCTACACATCACGACCTGTATATGACAGGGGGATAATTGTAGTACCCTTTGCTGACGGAGGCTTGCAGGCGGTTCTTGCCGATACTCTCCAGACCCTGTGGGTATCTGAAGCTCCCGAGGTTAAAAACAGCAGCGGTGAGGTGAAAACCCAGCAGGCTCTTACATCTCTTAAAGCCGATAACGGATATATTTATTACGGTACAGCGGCAGCAGGTGCTTCATCTACTACCTGCGGAATGTTCTGCTGTACTGAACTCCTGACAGGAAAAAGAGTATGGCAGTATAACAATACCAAAAGCGGATATTACTGGAGCGGTGCGGCATTTTATGGCGATACCGTTATCTTCGGCGGAGATGACGGCATACTTACTGCTCTGGATAAAAAAACAGGTGAGGTCAGGGATACTCTTGATACTCAGCTCGGAAAAATACGCTCTGAAGTAGTTATTGACAACAACAAGGCATTTTTCTCAACTACAAACGGAAATCTTGTTTCGGCAGAAATTTCAAACGGCGGAGCTTTCGGAAATTTATCCTTTGTAAATTTTGCAAAAAGCTCAACCTGTACCCCTACCATAATCGATAACAAAATAGTTGTCGGAGGTTCATCGGCAGATTATAAGGGTGTTCTGGCAATAGCTGATAAAAACAGTCTTGAAATTTTGGATACAGTTACCGCTTTGGCTGATATAAAAAGTTCCCCTCTTGTCAGCAATACCGTAAACGGTACATATGTATACGTTACCTCCAACAAAACCCCCGGAAGCCTTTATGCCTATAATATTGACGGAAGCAGCAGCGAGCTTTCGGAGATTTTTACACCCTCAGATGAATACAAGAACTACTGTATGTCAACTCCCGTATCAGATGAAAACGGAAATATCTACTATACAAACGATTCAGGTCAGCTTTTCAGTGTATCATCAAAAACATCATTCGCAAAGGGCGATGTCAATTTGGACGGAAACGTTACTCTTGCAGATGTTGCACTTATTCAGAAATATCTTCTCGGAATAAAGAATTTCAATACGGCTGTTTCTCAGCTTGCCGATCTTAACGGCGATGGCAGAGTAACTCTTGCAGATGCCGTAATTATTCAGAGAAGTCTTTTGAATGCTTAACTTAATACCATAAAGTTTAGGTCAAGCCTTTTCAAAGGCTTGCGGTTTCCAAAGGCAGAGCCTTTGGTGGGATTTTTAAGGGCAAAGCCCTTAAACCATCACAGCTTTGGTCGGAGGCGGCGGCTGCAGACCACTGTCGGACAAAGTCCGACAGTGAATCCGAAAGAGATTTTCTCTTTCGGATAGTCACAAGCTTTGCTTGTGACTGTCTGCAGCCGCCGCATATTTTCAGGCTATTGCATAAATTATGTTACAGATTTACATAATTCTTGACAGACAACATAGTTTGTGCTATTTTTGTAGTGAGAGTGAATGAAATATAAACTTCAATGTATTCAGGAACTGTCATAAATTATAAAATAATATAAAATATAGAAATTCGGAGGAATAAAAATGAAAACATATAAGATAGCATTGCTGAAGGGTGACGGAATAGGTCCTGAAATCGTTGAGCAGGCTGTGAAGGTTTTTGATAAAACAGCGGAAAAATTCGGTTTTAAGGTAGAATATGACCCTGCCGACATAGGCGGAATAGCTATAGACAACTACGGCGAACCGCTCCCCCAGATTACCATAGATAAATGCAAGGCAGCCGACTCCGTTCTTTTAGGTGCTGTAGGAGGCCCTAAGTGGGATACTCAGCCTGCCGGAAACCGCCCTGAGTCGGGTCTGCTTAAAATAAGAAGCTCACTGGGACTTTTTGCAAATCTTCGCCCTGCGGTAATATTCGAGCCGTTGAAAAAGGCTTCACCTATAAAAGATGAAATTATAGGCGATAATCTCGACATTATGATAGTAAGAGAGCTTACAGGAGGAATATATTTCGGACAGAGAGGAAGAACGGAAGAAAACGGTATTCCTTGTGCATATGATACCGAAAAATATTCCGTAAACGAGATAGAAAGAATAGTAAAAGTAGCGTTTGATATGGCTATGAAGAGAAATAAAAAGCTTACAAGCGTTGATAAAGCAAATGTTCTGGAGTCATCACGTCTTTGGAGAGAAACCGTAAACAGAATTGCAAAGGAATATCCCGAAGTAGAGGTAAATCACCTTTACGTTGACAACTGTGCTATGCAGCTTGTAAGAAATCCCGGTCAGTTTGATGTTATAGTTACATCAAATATATTCGGCGACATTTTGTCAGATGAAGCTTCTATGATAAGCGGTTCAATAGGAATGCTTGCGTCTGCAAGCCTGAGTTCGGGAAAGAGCGGTCTTTACGAGCCTATTCACGGAAGTGCTCCTGATATAGCAGGTCAGAACAAGGCAAACCCTCTGGCTACCATACTTTCCGTTGCAATGATGCTTAAATATTCGCTTGATGAGCCTGAAGCTGCACAGGCAATAGAAAACGCAGTAGGAAAGGCTCTTGAAACATACAGAACTCCCGATATATACGAGGAGGGAAAAATCAAAGTTACCTGTACGGAAATGGGCGATAAGGTGTGCAGTCTGCTTTAATGGCGTATGATGAAACCTATGCGGCGATTGCAGATGTCAAAATACATAGTATTTTGACGGGAAAAGTGCTTTATGCACTTTTTCGCCCTTGCGGATTAATCCGCAAGGGCGGTTGCAATCGCCGAAGCTGACGGAAGTTTGTTGTTTATACGGTGAAGAACCGTTTTTTTTATTTATAGTAACTATGATTGAGCAAATATATCATTTTTCGTGATTATGCACAATAAATATACACTGCCTGTCACCCTGAACGAAGTGAAGGGTCTTAAAAAAGATTCCTCACTCCGTTCGGAATGACAAGCGTTTGTGCAATTTTTTAAATTTGCTCATTTATAGTATAGTAAAATACTATAAGGAGGTATCGTGAAATATGATAAAAAAGCTTACAGCACTGGGAACGGCTGTCTTTTTAATGCTGACGGCGGCAGCCTGCGGTTCAGACGGAGGACAGTCCCAGAGTACTGAACCTGCGAAAGAAGCTTCAACGCAGGAGGCAACCGACTATGCTCCCTCCCGCACAAAGAACAAGACAAACAAGCAGGGACTTGCTGACAATATTCAGGACGGAGCTATTCTGCATACATGGTGCTGGTCGTTCAATACGATAAAGAAGCATATGAAAGAAATATCCGATGCAGGTTTTTCAGCAATACAGACTTCCCCTATAAGTCAGTGCAAGGTAGGAGAAGGCGGAGGAATGCAGCTTCAGGATAAAGACAACAGCATAAACAAGGGAAAATGGTATTATCACTATCAGCCTACCGATTATGTAATAGGTAACTATCAGCTCGGTACAAAGGAAGAGTTTACTCAGATGTGTGATGAAGCACATAAATACGGTGTAAAGGTTATAGTAGATGCAGTTCTCAATCACGTTACAGGCGACAAGTCGGTAATAAGTGAGAACATAACGAAAATAAAAGAGCCTTTTCATACTATGGGCGATATAAAGGACTATAACAGCAGAAAGCAGCTTACACAGGGAGTACTGCTCGGACTTACAGACCTTAACACTCAGAATGAAGAAATTCAGCAGTATGAGCTTAAATATCTTAAAGAGTGTGTTGAAGCAGGAGCAGACGGTTTCCGATATGATGCCGCAAAGCATATAGAACTTAGTACAGATGACAAGGAATTTGCAAGCAATTTCTGGAATGTAGTTCTTGATAACGGTTCAAAATTCCAGTACGGAGAGATATTGCAGGGAGGTTCTGATAAAATAGCCTCATACAGCAAGATTATGAACGTAACCGCATCTGAATACGGAGAAATTCTGAGGGGCTGTCTTGTGGACGGAGATGTTTCGGCAGGAGCATTGACTGATTTTGCGGCAAACGGAATAGACGGAGGAAGCCTTGTAACGTGGGTTGAGTCGCATGACAATTACTGTAATGACGGAAACTGGAGTATGATGGACAAAACTCAGATAAAACAGGGCTGGGCGATAATATGTGCAAGAGGTGAGGGAACACCGCTGTTCTTTGACCGTCCGGCAGGTTCGTCTACAGATGACCAGTGGGGTAACAATAAGATAGGCGAAATGGGAGATACATTCTTTAAGGATAAGGACGTAGCCGAGGTAAACAAGTTCAGAAACAAGATGATAGGCGAGAGCGAGGAGATAAGCAATCCTCAGGACGATATGTCTGTAATTATGATAGAAAGAGGCAGCAAGGGAGCTGTAATAGTAAATACGGATACATCGGACAAAAAGCTTGAAGAAGCAGATACCTCATTGTCTGACGGAACGTACAAGGATAAGGTCGGCGGCAAAAGCTTTACGGTAAAGAAAGGAAAGCTCAGCGGTACGGTTAAGAAGGGTTCTGTAGCTGTTCTTTACAAGTAACGGCATATGTTTACAAGAATTAAAAAAATCTATGTCAAAAATGTAAAAAAAACATAAATATATGTTGACATTTTAAGTCTTATATGTTAATATGTCAAAGTAGTTTGCGAGTAAATTACTTCTCTGAAATATTTGATTATAACTTTTTTCATAATACTCCTTAAATCAGGCGGCGGTTTCGTCGCCTGATTTTTTTAGTTTAAGGGTTTCACCCTTAAAAATCCTGACCAAAGGCTCCGCCTTTGGAAACCGCAAGCCTTTGAAAAGGCTTGACCTAAATTTTATGTTTTTTTCTGTAAATATTACAGTGTTGTAACAAAAATTTCAGCAAAATTCCGATATTCAGACAGTTGTGCATTATATTCATACCCTGAAATACCGTTTTTGTGTATTTTGCGACAGCTTTATATGATGAATTATATTAATTCATAAAATTAATGCCTGAATTTATGAATTATAGTCTGTAAAAACTCTTTAAAATCATTTTTTAAATCTAATAATATGTAAATACCAAAAAAAGGAAATAAATTTTTTTAACGAAAATGTATATAAAATAAAAAGATGTACATACTAATTTTTGTAATAATTGAGATATTTTGAAAAAAGCCTTGCAATTTATTAATATGTATGATAAACTGTAATCAAATTGTTACTAAGTTGTAATTGTTTTGGAAGTTGATTACATATCCGGTAACAAAGAATTTGCAATATGCTTTATATCCGTTGTTTTTTGATATTTGGATATTGTTTGATTTACTAAGGAGGTTTTTGTCCAATGCACAAGCAGTGTAAAGGAAAGGCTGTATTATCTGTTTTATTGTCAGTTGTGATGGTTGTATCACTTATAACAGTTGGTACAGTGTCAATGTCAGCAGAAACAAGTACAGGTATCGGTTTATGTGCATATGCACTCAACGCCTATAACGAAGGCTGGCCTTACGTATGGGGCGGAATGTCATATGGTGCAGTAGACTGTTCAGGTCTTATCAAGAGCTACAACGGAGTAGGCGGTGTCCGTACTGATATGGTAACCAGCTCACAGAATGCAGGTCTTGACTGGGGCTATGTAGATGACGGTATTCCTAATGTACACGGTTTAGGCTTGCACAAACCCGGACATGTCGGTATATATGTAGGAAGCGGAAATGCAATAGACGCACGTGGAACTAACTGGGGTATCATATACGGCTCTGTTTATTCTGTAAACTGGGTAGAGTGGTACAAGCTTGTAGATGTAAGCTATCCCGAAAGCGGATGGGTAAAGTTTGACGGCGAGTCCTTCTACTATGAGAACGGCGAGTATGTAGACAATACTTCAAGAACTATCGACGGTGTGACTTACTACTTTGACTCACTCGGCAGGTCAGATAAAGAGCCTTCGGAAAGTGCTTATCTTGTAACTGACTATTCAGGTTCATCGTCACAGTCGGGTTCTGCTGAAATAACTTCAAATTCATCAACATTCCTTAAAATAGGCTCTCAGGGCGACAAGGTGATAGAGGTTCAGGAGAAGCTCAAGAACCTTGGATATTTTGAGGACGATGTAACAGGATATTTCGGCACATACACAGCAGCTTGCGTAAAGGAATTTCAGACAGACGCTGATATCGAAGTTGATGGTATCGTCGGCCCTGAGTTTATGAACGCAATCAACAGTGAAAATGCTCCTTCAAAAGCAGGAGCAAATACATCAGATGACGAAGACGATGAAGAGGAAGCAACAGAAGCTCCTACAGCAGCACCCACGGAAGCATCCACAGAAGCTCCCGCACCTGCAGCTACAGAGGAAGTAACTGAGGCTGAGGTTGAAGAAGTAACCGAAGCTGAAGAAACAGAGGAAACAGAAGATACAGCCGATGATGAAGAAGTAACGGCAGAAACAGAGGAAACAGAAGAGGAAGCTGAAATTGAGGAAGCAACAGATGCTCCTACAACAGCACCTACGGAAGCTCCTACAGAAAAGGCTACAAAAGCAAAGGCTGTTGCAGAAAACAAGAGCAGCAAGAATAAGACTGTAGCAAAGGCAGCACCTACAGAAGCACCCACAGAAGCACCCACAGAAGCTCCTACGTTACCTCCCACACCTCTTGAGGACGGAGTAATTACATACGGCGAATATGATGTAGAAAATTCTTCCGAAATCGCAGAAATGCAGAACAGACTTGCTGAGCTTGGCTACTATACAGCACAGGCAACAGGAGTTTTCGATGACAATACACTTGCTGCACTTCACAGCTATTTCTCAAAGTCAGAACTGAGAGCAGAGGACTTCATAACAAGAGAACAGTATGATGTTCTTATGTCAGACAATGCCGTTGCAAATACGGTTGCAGGTCAGTACTCAGATGATGAAGTTTCAAAGGTACAGTCACTTCTCGTTAAGCTTGGCTATCTCAGCAAGGCTACAGGTTCTTATGATGACACTACAATATCTGCTGTAAAGACTGCTCAGGCTAACTTTGATATGGAAGCAACAGGCGAAGTTTCTGATGATTTTGTAAAGGCACTGGAGCTTGCATCAGCAAGAACAGATTCACAGGCTTCGGCAGCAAGCGGAAATGTTTCTTCACAGAATGCAAACGCTTCTGTTACAAGCGGCAACACAACAGCTCAGACAGCAGCTAAGACAGCTCCCCTTACAGGTTATACTTTCGGAGAAGCTTCAGCACCCGCTTCAGGCGATGAAACAACATTTATCCTCGTTGCAGGAATGATGTTTGCACTTGCTCTCGGAACAACAATAGTTTATACAAAGAGCAGAGTTTCCAAGAAAAAGGAAGAAAAATAATCAGTTTTAACTATTAAAACTTACGCACCCGTATCAAAATTTTGATACGGGTGTTCTTGTACTGTTTGACGAGATGTCTGTATTATGATATAATCAGGTTGTCAGGATTATCTGTGCGATTGCAGCCCGATGCGGACATTCGTCCGCATCGAAATTCAAAGGCGTGCCTTTGAATTTGTCAAAAGCGTTCCGCTTTTGACGGCTGCAATCGCAGTGTGAGCTAAGCCGCAAGGTTTGATTTTATCATATAGTGCAGTCAGAAACAGGAGGGAAAGGACTTGAACGGCAGCGAACGTTTATTTTTATTTGATTTTTGCAGAATTATATTTTTTTCTGTAAGTGCGGTAATTCTGCTGATTACGTTTGTATTCAGATTTGCCGTAGTTGACGGACCTTCAATGAACAATACGCTTCAGAATAATGACGTAGTTATCATTACAAATTACCAGACGTTTTTTGAATATATTCCCCCTCTGAAGCTGAATGCAGGTGACGTTGTTGCGATAGCTCCCGATGAAGAAAGTAAGCACGAGCATAAAATAGATACCGCATTCATAAAGAGAGTTATAGCTGTAGAGGGGCAGACAATAGGCTTTGATACTCAGAAGGGAGAGGTGTATATAGACGGCAAGGTTATAAAAGAGCCGTACATTTCATCAAAAACCCTCAAGGGAGTAGAGTGGGATATTCCCGACAAAATACCCGAAGGCAAGGTCTTTGTTATGGGTGATAACAGAGCCGTTTCTGTGGACAGCAGAAGTAAAAGAATACAGCTTGTGGATAAAAAATATATAATAGGAAAAGCTCAGATTGTAGTTTTTCCGTTCAGCAGATTTTCGTATATTTACAAATGAGGTGCATTATGAGTCAGGTACAGAATATACAGTGGTTTCCGGGTCATATGACAAAAACAAAAAGAAAAATACAGGCTAATTTAAAGCTCGTTGATGCCGTAGCCGAAATTATAGATGCAAGAATACCGATAAGCAGCAGAAATCCCGATTTGGACTCCATAATTCAGAACAAGCCCAGAATTATTCTTATGAACAAGTGCGATATGGCGGATAAGGTTCAGACGGGAAGATGGATTGAATACTACAGAAAACAGAATATCACAGCAATTCCCATAGATTGCAAGTCGGGAAAAGGACTTAATAACTTCATACCTGATGTAAAAAAGGTTCTTTCCGAAAAAATAGCTCAGTGGGAAGCCAAGGGTATGAAAAACAGGAGCATACACATTATGATAGTAGGCATACCCAATGTAGGGAAATCTTCCTTTATAAACAAAATGGCTAAAAAGGAAAGTGCAAAGGTTGAGGACAGACCCGGTGTGACAAGGGGAAATCAATGGTTTTCAATAGGGCAGGGACTTGAACTTCTCGATACTCCGGGAGTTCTCTGGCCTAAATTTGATGACCCCGAAGTCGGCGAAAAGCTTGCCTTTACAGGAGCAGTGAAAGATCAGGTTATGGATACAGAGCTTCTTGCGTTCAGACTGCTTGAGGTTATGTCGAAGTATCCTACACCACAGTTTATAGAAAGATTTAAGCTTCAGGACGTTGACCTTGACAGTACAGAGCCTTATGAGCTTCTCGAAATTATAGGAAAAAAGCGTGGTATGCTTATGTCAGGCGGAGTTGTTAATACCGAAAGAGCTTCGGTTGCCGTTCTTGACGAATACAGAGCGGCAAAGCTCGGAAATATTACGCTGGAATGCGTACCTTCCTGAAAATAAAGACCATAAAGTTTAGGTCAAGCCTTTTCAAAGGCTTGCGGGTCAAGGGCAGAGCCCTTGCGGTTTCCAAAGGCGGAGCCTTTGGTCAGGATTTTCAAGGGTGAAACCCTTGAACACAAAAGGAGAGATAACAATGGAATGGTTTTTATACGAAAATGAAGCGATAAAAAACGGCTATAACAGCATATGCGGAGTTGACGAAGCAGGCAGAGGACCGCTTGCAGGGCCTGTATGTGCGGCGGCGGTGATACTTAACCCTGACGAAATAATTGAGGGAGTGAACGACTCCAAAAAACTCAGCGAAAAAAAGCGTGAGGAGCTTTTCGACATCATAAAGGAAAAAGCTGTAAGCTACAGTATTGCGTGGGCGAGCGTTGAAGAAATAGAAGAAATAAACATTCTTAATGCGGCTATGCTGGCTATGAAACGTGCCGTGGAAGGTCTGAAAATACCTGCGGACTATGCACTGATTGACGGAAATAAAACACCTGATTTGAAAATACCGTGTCAGGCTATAGTCAAGGGCGATGCAACATCTATGTCAATAGCGGCAGCGTCCATACTTGCAAAAGTAAGCAGGGACAGGCTTATGAGGGAATATGCAGAAAAATATCCTGAATACAGCTTTGAAAAGCATAAGGGATACGGAACGAAAGCTCATACGGAAGCAATAAAAAAGTACGGCATATGTGAAATACACAGACCGTCATTCCTCAAAAAAATACTGAAATGACGGATTGTAATATGAACAATGAAAAGACAATCAAAGGCAGTATAGGAGAAGAACTTACCTGTAATTATCTTATGAGCAGGGGCTACAGAATTGCCGCAAGAAATTACAGAAGCAAATTCGGAGAAATTGATATAATAGCCTGTAATGAACGCTGTATAGCATTTGTAGAAGTAAAAACAAGAAACAAAAATTCACTCAATCGTCCGTGTATGGCGGTAAACAGAAGCAAACGTATGAAAATTATGAAAACTGCATATATGTATTTACAGGAAAATAAAGTAAATCTTATACCCAGATTTGATATATCGGAGGTATATCTTATGAATAATACTCACAGACTTCATCATATAGATTATATGGAAAGAGCATTTATTCAGGAGGGTGATTATGCGGATTTTTGATTTACACTGCGACACGCTTTACAGAGCTAATAATGAAAAAGCATCGGTTGCGGATAACGGATTTGAATTTTCCTTTAAGAAAGCGGCTGAATATGCAGGTTATACTCAGGTTACCGCTGTATGGATACCTGATGAATACAGGGGAGAGAGTGCATTCAGACTTTTTGACGATTGCTGCAGGCTTATAAATCGTGAACTAAATGACAATCCTTGCGGTTTTCATAAGGCTGAAAATTCAGAAGAACTTGAAAAAAGCAGTTATAATATAATACTGTCAGTTGAGGGCGGAGCGGTACTCGGCGGAGATTTGAACAGGGTTGAACTGCTGAAAAAACGTGGTGTAAGATTTCTCACCCTTACCTGGAACGGAAGAAACGAAATAGGCGACGGAATTTTGTGCGACAATCCAAAAGGACTTTCAAGCTTTGGAAAAGAGCTGATACCTGTTCTCGAAGAAAATAATATTATAATTGATATTTCACACGCAAGCGAGCCGCTTTTCTATGACGTTGCACAGCTTTCAAAAAAGCCGTTTGTCGCCACGCACTCAAACAGCAGAAAATATTGCAGCAACAAAAGAAACCTCACCGATGAGCAGTTCAGATATATATGCAAATCGGGAGGAATAGTCGGACTTAATTTTCACAGATATTTTTTGAAAGATGACGGAAAAGCAGATTTTTCCGATATTGAAAAGCATATGGAGCATTTTCTTTCGCTGGGCGGTGAGGATAACATATCACTCGGCAGCGATTTTGACGGAGCAGAAATGCCTTATTGTATTAAAGGTGTCGAAAGTATGGCTGATTTGTACGGATATTTCCTGTCGAGAAACTATAGTGAAGAACTTCTCAGAAAAATATTTTATAATAATGCTGAAAGATTTTTAAAAAAGCTATGATATGACGTGAAAGCAGGACAGCCGTATGAGCTGCGGAAATAACGGAGATTTTTATGTATACTGAAAAAGAACTTGTAAGAATAGCTAAAAGAGAGAATAATACAAAAAGAAAATATTTAGTTGTAAATGCACTTCAAGGAAAGCACATTCCCGTAAAAGCAGATGAAGCTTTCGGAATGTTTCGCTGTCTTGCGGACAAGCTCAGGGGAAAATATGAGAACGAGCGTATTTTGCTTATAGGTTTTGCGGAAACTGCCACTGCGATAGGTGCGGCACTTGCCGTAGAGCTTGAAATGCCGTACATACAGACTACCAGAGAAGTAATTAACGGAGTTGACTATCTTTTTTTCACGGAAGCACACAGTCACGCAACAGAGCAGAAGCTTGTAAAAGATGATATAGACGCAATAGCTGAAAAGACCGACAGAATAATATTTGTAGAGGACGAGGTAACAACAGGGAATACGATATTGGATATAATCGGAGTAATAAAGAAAAATTACGGAGAAAGAATAAAATTTTCGGTTGCATCTTTGCTTAACGGAATGGACAGCTATTCCCTGAAAAAATATTCAGACAATAATATAGATATTCATTTCCTTGTAAAGACCAATCATAGCGGATACACGGAGATTGCCGAAAAGTTTATATGTAACGGAAAGTATCATAAATGCGATGTAACCACACCTGAAACAGATTTTCAAGAATATAAAATCTGCGGACGAACAGATGCAAGACGTATCACAGAAGGAGCAGATTATCATATTGCCTGTCACGGACTATGGCTTGATATAAAGAATAAAACTGACTGTCAGGCTGAAAGTATTCTTGTTATAGGTACGGAAGAATGTATGTATCCTGCACTTTATGTGTCGGCTATGCTTGAAAAAAACGGAATAAAGAGCAGATGTCATTCAACCACCAGAAGTCCGATAGATGTAAGCAGGGCTGAAAGCTATCCTCTGAGAGAAAGATACGAGCTAGTAAGCTTATATGACGATGAAAGAAAGACGTTTATTTATGATATTGAAAAATATGACAAGGTTTTTATAGTAACCGATTCGGAATATAAAGGAAGCAAGGGAGTAAATTCTCTTATAAATGCACTTTGCAGTGCAGGAAATACGGACGTTTCTCTGATAAGGTGGTGCAGTGATTTATGATGAGAAGCTCATACTTGGAAGATGACGTAATACTTTTGCTGAAAGATATAACGGGAATGGTAGAGCCGCAATCCACTCAGGAGAGGGAAAGGCTGATACAGTCGGGAAGGCACTACTGCGAAATGCTTCCTATAGAATATGTTCCGACAGAGAAGTATATGGAGGTATATGCAGAGGCTTTAAGGAATTATTCAAAGCCTGTTGCTGTTGCCGTAGGCAGACTGTGCGATAAAATAATTGAGAAAAAGGGAAAAAATATAGTTCTTGTATCGCTTGCAAGAGCGGGAATACCCATAGGCATTCTTATAAAAAGGTATATGAAGTTCAGGTATGATATAGAGGTAAGTCATTACTCGATTTCGATAATCAGGGGTAAGGGGATAGACGGAAATGCGATAAAATATCTGCTTGAGCGTTATCCTGCGGAAAGTCTGCTTTTTGTGGACGGCTGGATAGGAAAGGGAGCGATACTGAACCAGCTTAAACAGGCAATATCAGAATATAAGGGAGTTTCGGCAGACATAGCGGTAGTTGCCGACCCTGCCAACGTTACGGATTTATGCGGAACACATGAGGATATTCTGATACCAAGCTCGTGTCTTAACTGTACGGTTTCGGGACTTGTGAGCAGAACGTTTTTAAGGGACGATATAATCGGAAAAGATGATTTTCACGGAGCGGTATATTACGGAGAATTAAAAAATTCTGATTTATCATATCAGTTCATAAAGGCGATAGAGGACAATTTTCAGGTTGACTGCGGCTCAGACGAAAGCAAAATTGGCGGTTTTGGAATTGACGAAGTAAAAAAAATAGCCGCTGATTTCAATATCAGCGACATAAATTTTATCAAGCCGGGAATAGGGGAAACGACAAGAGTTCTTTTAAGGCGTGTGCCGTACATAGTTTTAATTGACGAAAAATACAGAAACAGCGATGAAACGGTACATATCATAAGGCTTGCTAAAGAAAAGAATGTAAAAGTAAGTTACTATCCGCTTGTACATTACAAGTGCTGCGGAATTATAAAAAAACTTTCAGATGTTTAGTTTAAGGGTTTCACCCTTAAAAATCCTGACCAAAGGCTCCGCCTTTGGAAACCGCAAGCCTTTGAAAAGGCTTGACCTAAACTTTATGGTTTTTGTTCTGAGGATAAATCGGATTTTATGGTATCAACTGTTTCTTTCAGTTTTTCAAAATCGTAAAGTGAACTTAACAGTTCACAAAGAGCGTTTGCGGTTATATATTCGGGAAGATTGAGATGTTTTAAAAGCTTTTTACGGAGTATGCTGCTGTTGTCGTGACCGCTCAGACCAAGTTTATAAAGGTCGGATTTGGAAATTTTAGGTTTACTGTTATTATCTGAGGTTTCTGCCGAATTTTCAATAGTAGCTCCTGCTCTCTGCAAAGACAGCAGGAGTTCTTTTTCGTCTATACCCTCAACACCGAGCAGACCTTCTTTAGACGGTTTGCTTTTACGCTTTTCCTTTCCCTGAATGGTGGGGATATAAGCGTTTTTTATTTTGTCGGGAGAAACTGCACTTTTAAGGTGATTTCTTATAACAAAGCCTGCTGAATCGCTGTCGGTAAGAATTACGATACCCTGTTTTTCTGCAAGATTTTTGATAAGTGAAAGCTTTTCGTTATCTTTGAAAAGACGAAATCCGCCTGTTTCTACTATTACGGAATTTAATATACCTTTCAGCCGCATTTTATCATATTTTCCCTCAACGATGACGGCTTCTTTTATTTCTATCATTTTACCCTGTAGCCTCCTGCGGTGATAAGCTTCATAACGAGTTGTTCGAGCAGAGAGCGTTTATTTACCCCTGAGCTGTTCATTATGGAATTTGTCTGTGCGATATATTCAAGACAGCGGCTTATTGTATCGGTAGTAAGACGTGATGATGAACGTTCAGCCTTTTTCAGACGAAATTCTTTTCTTTTATAGTCGAAATTCTTTGCGACCTCTTCGGCACGCATACCGCTTTCAACCGCCATACGTACCCTGTACATATCAACATATGTGTTTGCGATTTCCGCCAGAATGATTACAGGCTCTTCACGCTGATAAAAAAGCAGACCGAGCCTGTTGAATGCGGCGTTTATATCACCGCTTGTTATTGCGTCCGTCAGGTCAAAAACCCTTGCGGAAAGATTTTTTGTTACGGTCATTTCTATCTGTTCGGTTGTTATCGTGCCTGAGCCTGCAAAAGCACAGAGCTTGTCGAGTTCATTTTTCAGGGTGTTGAGGTCTGTGCCTGCATATTCTGTTATTCTGGCGGCATTTTCGGGAGAGAGTGTGAAACCGTTTTTTTCTGCACGGGAGATTAAAATTTTGCGGAGTTCGGGTACGGTTTTCAGACCAAACTCAACGCATACGCCGCACTTGTCGGCTTTTTCGATAAGCTTTTTCCAGACAGCAGGCTTTTTTCCTGACGGAGAAAGAGTTTTCATAGATATTATAAGTATAGTTCCGTCGGGAATGCCGTCAACAGCTTTAAGAAAAGTTTTCATATCCGAATCCGACAGCTTTTCCAATCCGAAATCTTCGACATACACGCAGTTGTACTCTGAACTGAACGGTATAATATCAAGTGCAGGTATGATTTTATCTATGGGAGAGTTTTCGGTGAATTTATGAAAGTTGAAATCGGAGGGATTTTTTCCGCATATTTTTTCAATAAGCTTTCTGGTATATGATGATACCAGCATTTTTTCTTCTCCGTAAAGAAAATAAAATTTTCGGAAAGAGGAATTTTTGATTTCTCTTTTCAGGTCGGCTTCGCTTAATTTTGCCATATGAAAGTCCTCCGTTTCAGTAATCTGCTTATTATGAGGGTTTTATTTTTTATGTTGGTGAAGCTGCCGTGATTGTCTTTATTTTCGCAGATAAATTTATTTTCAGCGAAAACAAGATTTTTATTTTTCACATTTTTCTGAAAAATTACGGTATCGGCTTTTCTGTATTTTTCGTCAAGGTCTGCACAGTCGCAGTTTTGGGGTGATATTAAAATGCTGCTTCCGTGAGAATAAATATATACCCAGAGTTTATTTTTTACTTTTACAGGCATAAGACTGAAATTTTCGTAAAGAATATCACTGTTTTCATTTGAGAAAACTGCATTTTCAAAGCAGCCTGAATTTGAAAGATAGCTGTAATCCGTACCGTCATCATACAGAATAAGTTGATTTATGTCAAATTCTTCTGCAATAAGATAGGAATAACGGGTGTAAGTACCGCTGTCGCCAAGAACAAGCATAGAGTTTATATTTTCTGTACCTGCTTCATCTTTTGCTTTGTCAAGGTGATAGTTGTCACCGCCGCAAAGCAGAATGTTTACCATATCGGGTGATTTTTCAAGAACAGTTATTCCTCCGCTGTTTGCAAGAATGTAAAAACTTACAGACTGTGACATAATAAAATAACCAGAGGATATTATTATCAATGAAATTGCCGCAGAAAGCAGAATACACAGCTTAACTTTTTTTACCGTGAATCCGCCTGCCGCAAAGAATATTGTAACTATAACAAGTGCGGCGATTAAAGCAGGTTTTATGTAGATACCGTCAAGCGGTATTACTGCATTCGGAAGCTTTGATATGTTGTCAGATACTCCGATGATAAAATCACACAGAAATTTTTCGGGAAAAGAAAGTACACTGACTGCAAAACCAAATGCAGGGATATAAAGCAGTCCTGTTAAAATAAATCCGAGTACAATAATGACAGGTACAGCAGATGTTACTATCAGATTTGAAAGCAAAAAATAAATGCTGAAGCTTTCAAATACAAAAACCATAACGGGCAGGGAAAATATTGCGGCTGATAACGATACGCTGACGCAGCCTGAAATAAATCGGATAATTATGCCGAACGGTTTAATGCTGAGAATATTATCCGAAAAAAGACTGAAAAATTCTGTAAATGCCTTGTATACTCTGTTTTGAAGAACTATTATTCCGAGAGTAGCCGAAAACGACATCAGAAGTCCGATATTTCCTATGGAAAGGGGGTTGAACAGTGTTATAGCCAGACCTGCAAGTCCAAGACTGTTTATTGCCTGAGGCTTTTTGTGGCAGATAATCCCGAGCATATAGACAAAATTCATTATTGCCGAACGCAGTACGGAATACTGCATTCCCGTAAGCAGGGTGTAAAGCAGTATAAAGGCTATGGTAATGTATGCAGCACGTTTTCGGCTTTGCATTATTTTTGAGAATAAAAGGAAAATAAATCCTGTTATTATGGAAAGGTGAAGTCCCGATATTGCTATTATATGGCTTATGCCTGCATAGCGGAGGTTTTCCTTTACTGAATTGTCAAGCACTGACTTGTCGCCGAGCAAAAGAGCCGACATAAGCCCCGCCTGTTTTTCCGTAAAATACTGTCTGAGCCTCTGATTTACGGAAAAGCGTATGTCACCTGTTATTCTTTGGTATGTAATTTCATCGGATTTTCCGATAATATAAGGCTCATCAGATAAAACCGAGGTATTTATAAAAATCCCCTCTGATATGCTGTGATATTTATATGTACTGTTTTCGGGTTTTGTAAACAGTACCTTTATTTTGATTATTTCGTAAGGTTCGGCATAAAAATCAGGCTTTGCCGTAATTTTCAGCCTGAGCTTTTGTCGGAAGCAGCAATTTTTCTGATTTTCGGGTTCTGTTTTTTCGGTAATCAGAGTATATACGCATTTCCCCTTGTTGTTGTATGATTTTTCAGTTACCTGAGCGGTTATATAAGCTGTCTTGTCATATAAAACAGCGGCTTCCGAGGTTTTAATGCTGCATACGGCAGGATATACGGAAACTCCTATTCCTATGCACATCATTCCCACTAAAGCAGCCGTCTTGTTTTTACTTTTGTATAAAAACGCTGTCGGAATGCTTATAACAAAAATTATGCCCAATATAAAAAATGAGAAGTCGGATAACAACATTCCCGTCAGAAGCCCCAGCATATAGCACAGACCTGTAACAGAAAATACCGACTTCAAAAAAATCACCCTATCTTACCACGGAGTTTTGTGACTTCGCCCGAACAGGCGATTGCACGTTCAAAAGCTTCGCTTTTGAACGGACGCAGGGCTTATGCCCTGCGTCCGAAAGGCAGCAAAGCTGCCTTTCGTGCAATCGCCGCATTACCGCACTTACCAGAGTTTATTTTGCAAACACGGGAAGGTTCTCAAGAAATATTATATCGTCACGCTTCTGGGCATCACCCTCAGCAAGAACAGTAGCTTTGCCGACAATAGTTCCGCCTGATTTTTTAACAAGTTCTTCAAGAGCAAGAAGCGAATCGCCTGTGCTTATAACATCATCAACGATAAGAACACGCTTTCCGCTGAGTTTTTTAACATCGTCACCGCTGAGATACAAAGTCTGTTCCTTTGCGGTGGTTATGGATTTGCATTTGAATGCAACTATGTCAGTCATATAGAGCTTAACGGATTTTCTTGCGATAACGTAATCCCTGCAGCCCTGCCTTGCCATTTCGTAGCACAGAGGAATACCTTTTGCCTCAGCAGAAAGTACAACATCGTGTTCGGGACACTTTTTGAGAAGTTCTCTTGCAGAGTTTTCGGTAATTTCCACGTCGCCGAACATTATGAAAGCGGCAATATCAAGATTGGGAGAAGCTTCACATAAAGGAAGCATTCTTTTACAGCCTGCAACATTCAATTCGTAGTAATTCATTTTTATTTTACCCTTCTTTTTACAAACAGTTTATTTTTAAAGATTTTGCCAAAGCGGTGTAAAATCCTGAACGGATTTCAAACCATATTAACACCTAATTTTTTACCGCCCAGTATATGGAAGTGAAGATGAAAAACACTCTGACACGCATCTTCCTTGCAGTTGCTTACAACTCTGTAGCCGTTTAAAAGATTATTTTCGGCAGCTATTTTGGGTATAACCTCAAATATACGTGCAATGACTTTGCTGTTTTCCTGATTTATTCCGTCCATATTTTCAATATGTGCTTTGGGGATAATAACAATGTGTACAGGAGTCTGCGGCTGAATGTCATAAAAAGCAAGAACAGTATCGTCCTCATAAACCTTTTTCGAGGGAATTTCGCCGTTTACTATTTTACAGAAAACACAATCCATAAAAACAAGACCTTTCTAAAATTAAAATTCGGAGACAGAAAAACTGCCATACTAAATTGATTTTATCAAATTCTGATATATATTTCAATGCTTTTTGAATATATTCGTCTAAAAAATAAATTAAAAATTTAAAAATACAGTAGTGCAATATATTAAGATATGTGATATAATCGAAGAAAATTCAGGATTATGGGAAAGGTGGGAACATTATGCCGTCTGATTTACATTGTCATTCCATACATTCAGATGGTTCGACATCTGTAAAGCGTCTTATGGAGCTTGCAGCTATAAGAGGACTTTCTGCAATATCGCTGACAGACCACGACACATTCAGCGGATTTGAGGAAGCTGTATATTACGGAGAAAGGTATGGAGTTGAAGTAATACATGGAACTGAAATTTCGGCATATGATTTTGAGAGGAAGCGTCTGGTGCATATGCTGTGCTACAGAAGTCAGAGACCCGAGCTTTTAGAGCCGCTGTTTCAGAAAATTGCCAAAAACAGGTATAATGCTATGTGCGGTGCAATGACCAGAATAAGTGAAAGATATGGAATAACTCTTGAAATGGTAGAGGAAAATGCAAAGGACAGCGTGACTGTTTTTAAAAGCCATATTATGAAAACTCTTATGGAGGCAGGCTATACCGAAAAATTATACGGAGATTTATACAAGGATATATTCGACTGGGAAAGGGGATTTGCAAAAACAAAAATAGAATATCCCGATGTGTACGAAGTTATAGAGCTTATACACAGTGCAGGAGGAATTGCAGTACTTGCTCACCCTGATGTATACAATACTGTTCCGGCACTGCCGAAGCTGATAGCGGCAGGCATAGACGGAATAGAATGTAGCTATCCGAGGTGCAAGGCTGAAACAAAGGAAATTCTGCTGAAGGCTGTACAGGAAAACAATCTGCTTAAAACAGGCGGTACGGATTTTCACGGATACAGCTGCGGCTGTGTAAATCCCATAGGAACCTGCACGACCTCGGACGAGGATTTGGAAAGACTTAAAAATTACGGTTGAAAATAATTTGAAAGAAAACTAAAATATGAAAGGATAGAATAGTTATGCGTTATATGACAAGCGGAACGTGTGCATCAAGCATAGACTTTGATATGGACGGAACAAAAGTAAAAAATCTCAGATTTAACGGAGGCTGCAACGGAAACGGAAAAGGAATAGCAGCATTGGTTGAGGGTATGGAGGCTCAGGAGGTTATAAAACTCTTAAAAGGTATAAGGTGCGGTATGAAAAGAACATCTTGTCCCGACCAGCTTGCAAAGGCTTTGGAAGAATATTTAAGCAGTAATTAACAAAAAATAAATGCTTTGTTCAGGGGAAAATTAAATGGGAACTATATTTGATTTTATCATAAATATGATAGAATTTATAATTATGGATTCAAAAATTTATAAGCAAGAAAACAAAGTAAAATTAAAATTTTTTAACCTAAATGGGCAAGAAGTCCCCCACCTCTTAGGTGGAGGGATGAATTGCCCGTCAGCCGCAAGGCTGACTTTTTCCTTGACAATATAAATATGTGTTGCTAAAATATACATATAGGGTTTCCAAAAGTTGTTCGTAAGACAACAGTACCGTAGGGAGTACGGGAAGGGTTTGCCTCATAAAAAACCCATAGCCTCGGAAACTGATGCCTGTAAAATGAAATCCTTTGCAAGGTTGGGCGGATTAAAGGAAGCTCCCGCCTCTATAGGCGGTGAGTACTTCACAGTTTCAGGTTATATAATCGCACTCATAATAGTATTGCCTTTGGTTGTTTTGATTGCTGTTTCAGATTATCACATATTTTCATACTACAGTGATAAAAATATTGTTTTGTGTGTTGTGTTATGTGCTGCCGCTGCAGTATTGATAACAGGATTTTTTGCATATCTGTTAATATTTATGTGTAGCCGCAAGATTGGTAAAATGAGATTTTCTGATTTTGAGGAGGAAGAATTGTACAGGCAGCACATAACATCAGAAAAAGCCAAAGTATTGTTTACTATCAAAGAAAACGGCAATAACAGCTTCGTTATGAAGCATTTTCAAAAAGACAATACTGTTATGCCTGTTGCTTATATAAAGTATAACGATAAAATAGGTATCAGCAATTTAGATGTCAGATATTTGTACAGTGAAATTGAAAAGAATAACGAAACTATAAAGATATGTATTATTGCAAATAAACCGACAAAAACGGCAGTTATAGTTTCAATTTCAAAAAATGAAAATGTATTTGTTGTTAATGGGGAAAAAGTGGATAAGGTACATAGTGCCGATGATACGCTGAATTATAATGTCTATGCGGAATTTTTACCTTTTGACCAATACAAAGAAATATCAGAAGTTGTTATTGATAATTCCCCATATCAGCTTGTAAATTCAAAAACATCAAAGCCCGAAATTCAGCTTGCCTGAATTTCGGGCTTTTCGGAAGCAGTATGCTATAAGCAATGCTATAAGCACAAAAGCAAAGGGACATCTGCCGAAAAAAGCAGTGTCCCAAAAGCAAATATAAGATTATTCTTCTGCAGAGGCAGGTGCATTAGCAACAACTCTTGTTACCTTACCTGAACGCAAGCAGCGTGTGCAAGCGTAAACGTGCTTGGGTGAGCCATCAACGATAGCCTTTACACGCTGAACATTAGGCTTCCATGTTCTATTGGATCTTCTGTGTGAGTGTGAAACCTTTATACCAAAAGTAACGCCCTTGCCACAAATTTCGCATTTTGCCATTTTCGGCACCTCCTTAGTGCTAAACCGAGCTTATTTATATGAATACAACGTATAATATAATAACAGATTTGATTTTGAAATGCAATAGTTTTAAAAAATTATTTGAACGTCAGACAAAAAAGTTCTTAAAAATATATGTGATAAAAATTTATTTTTGTTTTTATCATATCTGATGGTTTAAAATCCAGTCGTTTAATTCTTTCAGGTCAGATGTTCCTGCTGCGATTTTTAGTATAATGGTATACAATTCTTTCTGAGTGTAAGATAAATCAATTCCGTTAAGTGTAAGCAGAAGCAGCATAGAATGTGTTCCTATTCGCTTGTTTCCGTCTATAAACGGATGATTTTTTATTAAGCCGAAAGCTAAACGTGCAGCTTTTTGCTGAATAGTCGGAAAAAAGCTCCTGATTGTTAAAACATTGAAAAGCTGCACTATAAGCTGAGTCAAGTAATGCTTTATCACGTACTCCATGTGAGCCGCCTGTTTCTTCAATAAGTTGCTTGTGAAGTTCTATGATTTGTTCTTCATTAAAAATTATCATTCTGCAAGAACCTCATAAGCTTCTCTGTTTTTGGCAATCAGTCTTTTCGAGATAGCCATAATATCTTCATTGGAAGCGAGCTGTTCTTCTTCGGCTTGGCTGAACTCAACAATCAGATAGCGAGGAACATTGTTTTTTAATATGACTGCAGCTCCGTTTTCATCAACAAGCCTTGCAACCTTTGAAAAGTTTTGGTTTGCTTCTGTAATTGAAACAAGAGATTTTGTATTAATATTCATAGGATAACCTCCTCAATAATATTTGTTTAAGTAGGAGAAATATCTCCTAAAATAAGTTTATACAAGATATTTCAAAAAGTCAACATATTTCAGAGAAGATACAAATTTTTTGAAGGAGTAAAAAATTTTATAGTTTTGTTATCCCGTTGAAAATTTTACTAATGTGTGTTATCATACTATAGCGGAGTATTATTCAGGGTTATGCAGTTGCTGCGGTGGTGCGATTGCAGACACGGCAGCTTTGCTGCCGTGTTCCCTCAAAGCGAAGCTTTGAGGCAGTCAAAAGTTTTACTTTTGACTGTGCAATCGCACCATCGGGATAAGCCGCATACCTATAAATGCGTAAATTATTTAAAATAAAGTATTAAGGAGTAAAGGAAAGTATGTTAAGAACATTACTGTTTGAAGGACTGACAATAGAACAGGCACTTATGCAGGTGCTTGCCATAGTAATGATAGTCTTTGTAGTTATGCCGATACACGAGCTTTCGCACGGACTTGTTGCATATAAGCTTGGTGACAATACGGCGAAAAACAGCGGAAGGCTGAGTTTTAATCCGCTGGCACATATAGACCCCGTAGGAGCGTTGATGATACTTTTCATAGGCTTCGGCTGGGCAAAGCCTGTACCCGTTGACCCCAGAAATTTTAAAAATCCCAAATCGGGAATGGCAATTACGGCACTTGCAGGGCCTGTAAGCAATCTGATATGTGCATTCATAGGCTGTATACTTTACTACATTATAGCTATTCTGGGTATAAAAGAGGTAATTCCGTATGCGGTTTATAATCTTGTAGATAATGTGTTTATGTCGTTTTTCATAACACTCAATGTATCGCTTGCAGTATTCAATCTTATACCTATACCTCCGCTTGACGGCTCAAAGATACTTTTCGCTTTCATTCCCGACAGGATTATGTACAAATTTTATCAGTATGAGCAGTTTTTCAGCATAGCACTGATAGTGCTTATAATGGCAGGAGTTCTGACAGGGCCGTTAAGTATGCTTGTTTCTGCGTGTACAAACGGCTTGCTTGGAATTACGGATTTGATTTTCAGACCTATACTGAGTATGCTTTAAGGCATATGATAGCTAAAAACAGGAAAATATCGAGAGTTTTTGGAGATACTGTAAATGGGAAATGATACTTCTGCGGCAATTCAATACAAGGTGAGTGACTTTGAAGGGCCGCTTGATATGCTTTTGCAGCTTATAGCGAAGCATAAAATGGATATATGCGATATAGAGATAGCGGTTCTTCTTGAGCAGTATATGGAACAGATAAAGAATATGCAAAGCGGACAGATGGAGGTTTCGAGCGAATTTCTGGAGATGGCATCAAGGCTTGTATATATAAAGTCGGTTTCGCTTCTGCCGAAGCACGAGGAAGCACAGGAGCTGAAAAAAGAGCTTGAAGGTCAGCTCATAGAATATCAGGAATGCCGCAGAATGGCGGCTGAGCTTGCAAAAATGGCAACATATGATATTTATGTAAAGCCGCCCTCAAAGGTAAAGTTTGATATGACATATACAAGGGTTCATCAGCCGCAGGAAATAGCGAAGGCATTTGCAGCGGCAGCAGGAAGAGGAAAGAGCAAGCTTCCGCCGCCGAGAGAAGCTTTCAGCGGAATTATAGAAAGAAAGATAGTATCGGTAAGTTCAAGGGTAGTATATGTTTTAAGACAGCTCTGGGACGGAACACCTATAAAGTACAGAAATCTTTTTAAAGAGGGAAGTCCGAAATCGGAGCTTGTGGCTACATTTTTAGCTGTGCTGGAGCTTGTAAAAAACAGCAGGATAAGGATAGACGGCGATGGTGACAGTGCCGATGTACGACTTATAAGAAAGGAAAATAGGGTTGAAGAATACTGAGCTTAAATGTGCGGTGCAGGCTATACTTTTTGCAAGCGGAGTACCAGTACCGCTGGAAACGATAAGCAGGGCACTGGAACAGAAGCCTAAGCAGACGCAGCTTATTCTTGAAGAACTGATAAGAGAATACAGCAGCGAGGAATACGGAATAAAGATAGTAAGGCTTGAGGACAGCTATCAGATGTGCAGTAAAAAGGAGTACGGGGAATATATCCGCAGAGTTATGGATATAAAGAGAAATGCTCCGCTGTCGCAGGCAGCGATGGAGGTTCTGGCGGTTATAGCGTACAATCAGCCTGTTACCAAGGCTTTTATAGAGCAGGTAAGAGGCGTTGACTGTTCGGGAGTTGTGGGAAGTCTTGCATCAAAAGGTCTTATAGAAGAAAAGGGAAGGCTGGAGCTTCCCGGCAGACCGCTTTTATACGGAACAACGGATAATTTTTTAAGGTGCTTTCAGATTGAAAGTCTTGATGAACTGCCTGTTCCTGTAAATCAGGAAGAAATCGTAAATAAGGAAAAATCTGCCGCCAATGATGAAAATAATGAAGAAAGCGTAAATAATAAAAAGGATAACAATAAGGAAAATGATTTTGCGGTAACGTTGATTTAATCTGAAAGCGGAGGTGCGGTTATATATGGCAGGTTTTGTTATATTTTTGATTATTATAGCCGTAATACTTTTGCTTCTTATGATACCTGTAAATCTGTATGTCGAGTATGACGGAGAAAGTACAAATCTGAGTGTAAGATACGCTTTTATAAAGATAAAAATACTTCCCCCGAGTGAAAAAAAAGAAAAAGCCGTCAAAAAAACGGAGAGCAAAAAGAAAAAATCAAAATCGGATAAAAAGCAGACCGATAAGTCAGATGAGGAAGAAAAAGGGGAAAGTAAGCTTTCATCGATTTTCAAAGCCAAGGGAATAAGCGGAATAGCGGAGATTATAGGAGAAATAATATTGCTTGCTAAAGGCTTTCTAGGTGATACATTAAGTCATATTATAATTCACAGACTTAGTGTGCGTGTAAATGTCAGCACAGATGATGCCTATGATACAGCTATGAAATTCGGATATACCTGTGATGCGGTATATCCTGCTGTCGGAGCAGCTTCTGCATTCTTTACTTTTCGCAAAATACCTGAAATAGAAATAAATGCCGATTTTGACAGCGGAAAAACAAAGATTAATCTTTTTATAAGGCTGTCTGTAAGACCGCTTTTCCTGCTTATGTCTGCGATATTTTACGGCATAAAAAGTATAGCTTTGTATTTAAAGATTATAAAGGCATAGGTTTTTAAAAATTCGGAATGTCTTTAAATAATTGAAAAATTTTTATAGAAAATAAAATCAAAGGAAGTGCATACCAATGGAAAATAAACAGCCGCTGGAAAGTCTTATGGGAGTAACCATAGAAAAAATAAAGCAGATGGTAGATGTAAATACAGTTATAGGTGCACCCGTAGCCGCACCTGACGGTACAGTGATAGTACCCGTATCAAAGGTATCATACGGATTTGCTTCGGGAGGTTCAAGCTTTGTTGCAAAGTCAGCCCCGAACAAGGATTTGTTCGGAGGCGGTACAGGTGCAGGAGTTTCGATAAATCCTATAGCCTTTATAGTTATTTCAAAGGGAAATGCAAAGGTTCTCAGTATTGATACACCAAATTCAACTGTTGCAGAAAAAGCTCTGGCTCTTGCTCCTGACCTTGTGGATAAGATAACCGCCATATTCAACAAGGAGGAAGTAAAGGACAGTAAGGAAGAAAGTACTGAAAACGAAGAAAGCTCCGATAAAAAATCAGAGTAAACTTTTCTGAAAATATAACAGACTGCGGTATACTATGGGCGATTGCAGACCACGACAGCGTAGCTGTCGTGAAATTCAAGCAGATTTGCTTGAATTTGTTCAAAAGCTAAGCTTTTGAACGTCTGCAATCGCCCTTAGCTGTGAGTATAAAAGTTAGCACTTGTACATAAAATTTTATAGTAAGTAATGAAAATAAGAGGGAGTGTTTTCTTTTGAAGTGGTGGACAGTGATGTTTTTCACAATTTTTCTTGCGGTTATGTGCTGTATAAGGGCAGGTGCGGAAAATGACGCTGATTTTACTGAGGTTTCGGCACGTTCGGCAATTCTGGTATGCAGAAACAACGGCAGGGTGATATTTGAAAAAAATCCCGATGAAAAGCTGGGAATGGCGAGTACCACAAAAATTATGACTGCTCTTATAGCACTGGAGCAGGCAAAGGCTGAAGATAAGGAAGTAACCTTTAAAATGAATATGGCGGCAGAGGGTTCTTCAATGTATCTGAAAGACGGATACAGGCTCAGACTTTCTGACCTGGCTGCGGGAATGATGAGTGTTTCGGGTAATGATGCGGCAAATGCTGCTGCATTTGCCGTAGCAGGTTCAAAGGAGAACTTCGGAAAGCTTATGAACAGCAGGGCGGAACAGATAGGTATGAAAAACACGCATTTTGTCACACCATCGGGTCTTGACGATGACGGGCATTATTCGACTGCGAGGGATATGGCAAAGCTTATGGATTACGCAATGAATAATGAAGCATTTGCAGAGCTTACTGCAAAAAAGAATGTCATGGTTGACTTTATAAGTCCCGAAAAAATGAGCGTCAGCTACAGAAATCACAATAAGCTTCTGTCGCTTTATGAGTACTGCAACGGAGGAAAGACAGGCTTTACCACAAAGTCGGGAAGATGTCTTGTAAGTTCGGCTGAAAAAGAGGGTGTCAGACTGGTAGCGGTTACACTTAATGCTCCCGATGACTGGAACGACCATATAAAAATGTATGAGTACGGCTTTTCAAAGCTGAGTGCGGTAGAAAACGCTGATGACGGCTACTGTTTGAATATAGATGTTGCCGGAGGAAAAGCTGATTCTGTAAAGCTGATACCTGTAAAGGGAGTGGACTACGTTAAAAGCTCCGACAGTAAAGGAAGGCTTACACGCAGGGTTATAGCTGACAGATTTTTATATGCACCTCTTGAAAAAGGGCAGGCTGTAGGAACTGCTCAGTATTTTCTGGACGGTGAAAAAATCTGCGAAATTCCGCTTGTAACGGATTCGGCGGTTGATGCTCTGGAAAGCAAAAAGAGCATTATTCAAAATATATTTGATTTTTTTGCAGGAATATTCAGGTAGATTTTTTTTGAAATTTGTAATATAATGAATAAGCATTTTTGATTTGATGATAAGAAAATAAACAAAAGTGTAATATAGACAAGAATGTCCTGCATTAAAAACGGCATTTCTCGCTTTTTGTCGTGTTCAAAAATATTGAAATACTGTATTATGGCATAGAAAGGAGGTTATCTTTATGGATCAGGTCAGGATAGGTTCTTTTCTCAAAGAACTGAGAAAAGAGAAGAAGCTGACACAGGAAAATCTGGCTGAAAAGCTTAATGTTTCCTCAAGAACAATATCCCGATGGGAAACAGGGAGCAATATGCCCGATATCGGTATGCTTATCGAAATAGCTGATTTTTATGATGTGAGCATACCCGAAATTATTGACGGAGAAAGGAAAAGCGAGAATATGAATCAGGAGTCAAGAATTATTTCGGTTAAGATGGCGGAATATGGCAGGAACGAGGTAAAAAACGGAAAACGCAAAGCGGTTGGTTACGTGATGTTCGGATTTGGTATATTTATCATTATTTCAGCCTTAGCGATGTTCCCGAATGACAGCAGTTGGGGAAGCTTTTATTCAGTTTTTGGAAGCATAGTTTTTATAACAGGCTTTTATCTTATTATTAAAGATGTATTGCTCAAAAGAAATTTTCGTATATTGAGTATAATTGGCTGTATAATTTTATTGTGCGGAGTTTTTGCCGTTTCAGATTATCTTGCAGTGACACGCTTCAACCAGGTACCAAGATTTAGCTATAAAAAAATATACAGTTCGGAAAATCCTGATGAAATGATTTATAAAACACTGTTTTTTACGGCTGTTCAGAAAAATGTCGGGACAGAATATGAACAGGTAGAAATTATAAAATAAATTCAGGCAAAAGCCCTGAAAAAATGGCAGAGCATATTTATGCACAGCCGGAAAGAGAGATTTAATTATGAAAAAAAATCAGCTTGTAAGACTTCAGAAGTATATGGCAGACTGCGGAATAGCATCAAGACGTAAATCCGAAGAAATGATAGCAGACGGTATGGTAAAGGTAAACGGAAGAATTGCTGTCATAGGGGATAAGGTGAATCCTGTTTCGGATAAAATAGTTGTAAAGGGAAGAAAGCTGAATGCTGCCGCAAAGCAGAAGCGTTGGTATATAATGATAAACAAGCCGAGAGGTTATGTTACAACCATGAATGATGAAATGGGCAGAAAGTGTGTTGCGGAGCTTGTAAAGGATATTCCTGCTAGGGTATATCCCGTAGGCAGACTGGACAGGGATTCCGAGGGACTTCTGCTTATGACGAATGACGGAGATTTTGCCAATAAGGTAACGCACCCCTCAAAGCACGTGTACAAAGTATATAGAGTAACCGTAAGACCGGGGATAAATGAGGAGCAGCTTATAAAAATGAGCAGTGGTATGGTAATAGACGGAAGAAAAACAGCTTCTGCCGAGGTTCACGTTTTGCAGAGAGAAGAGGGCAGGTGCGTTCTTGAAATTATACTGCGTGAGGGAAGAAACCGTCAGATAAGAAAAATGTGTGAGCAGCTTGGGCTTGAAGTGCCGAGGCTGAAGAGAATAGCCATAGGTCAGGTAAAGCTTGGAGGACTTAAATCGGGTTCGTGGCGTGAACTGACTAAGGAAGAAGTACACAGGCTTCAGGCTCCCACAAATACAACGGAGGTTGACTACTACTGAACCTGAGATGTTTGCCAAAGTCGGGCGATTGCAGACTGTCAAAAGCGAAGCTTTTGACAGTCTGCAATCGCCCTTTCGGCATACCCGCAGGCTTTCGGTGAGATTGAAACTGTGGCGGAGATTGCAGACCAAAGCGGCATATGCCGCTTTGAAAATCAAGGCAGAGCCTTGATTTTCGCCAAAAGCTTTGCTTTTGGCGGTCTGCAATCTCCACCTTGTCAGGCATTGAGTAATCGGTAAAATTTGCGTAAAACGTTTACAAATAGTAGACATCTGTAGTATAATATATATAATATACCATAAATTTTTGCTTGCGATGACAAGGAGAAGCTCAGTGAGAAATTTATATAATTTAAGGGATAGATATTTTTCTTCGGACAGGCAGTGTAAGAAAAGAAATACACGTCTTAAAATTTTTATTTTAATGCTTGCGGCTATGATTTTTGTATTAAGCTCATGCAGTGAAAATAAAGAAGATACTGATGAGGATACAGAAAATGCAGAAAATACGGCTTATACATATGAAGCCTGTGGTTCGGAAGAGGTACGGAACCCGCTGAAAAGTCCTGCAATAACATCAGCGGGTTCTGATGAGGAAGGAAGAATACATATAGAGTGGACAAGGGTTGACAAAGCAGACGGATATTTTGTAGAGTTCAGAAGACCTGACGGTGTATATTGTCAGGAAAACAGGGTAATGATAGAAGGCTCGTGGGTATGCTTCAATGATATAACGGAGCTGAGGTCAAAGGAAAGCTATGCAGTAAGGGTATCTTCATATATTGAAAGGGACGGAGAAATAAAAGAGAGCAGACCGTGCAGGGAAGTAATGGTGGAAATGTATAAGGGCGATACGGATATTTCTGACGAAGAAGATGAAGATGAAGAAACAGATACCGATAAGCCTATGATAGCCCTTACATTTGATGACGGGCCTCTCGAAGGCAGTTCAGGTGAAAGAATACTCGATGTGCTGGAGAAATACGGAGCAAAGGCTACATTCTTTATGGTAGGGGATAATGCGGCTTATTATTCCGAAAACATAAAAAGAAAAGCGGAGCTGGGAATGGAGCTTGGAAATCACACATGGTCACATACGAAATACGGCGAAGATGTTGATGAGGAAGATATAGAGAGTACAAACAATGCGATATTCGCCATTACAGGTCAGTATCCTACGGGATTCCGTTCCCCCGGAGGAATGACAACTGATAATATTCTGGAGATATGCAGGGAAGAAGATATGCCCGTTTACAGATGGTCGGTAGATACGGAGGACTGGAAAACAAGAGATGCCGATGCAGTGTATGAAGCTGTTATGGATAACGTTCAGGACGGAGATATAGTTCTTATGCACGAAATCTATGATTCAACAGCTGATGCAGTTGAAAGAATAGTTCCTGAACTGACAGAGCAGGGTTATCAGTTTGTAACGTGTCACGACCTTGTGACAATGAGAACAAACTGTGAACCTCAGGCGGGAGAAGAATATTTCAGCGTAAGGTAAAAGAGGTAATAAGCATAGATAAATACGGAACGGAAGCATATTAAAAAAATAAAAATTGTTTATATAGCTGAAACCTCAGTGAAAATTTTATAAATAAACAACAATATTAACCACAAAAAGTAAAAGGAAAGATAGAAATATGTTTGAATTTTTTAAATTGAAATAATTTTCTATATAATTTACACAAAATTCATAATTTAAGTTTTGCAAAAAAATCAATATCAAAAATATAACACATATGATATAATCTAAGGGACGAATTTAGAGAAGGAGGAGACTAATATGTTTCTTAACAAAAGTTCGATTGGCGGAAAAATGTTAAGCATTATGCTTGTTGCTGCTATGGTTTCGTCTGTAGCAGTTACCTCAGCAATTACATCGGGTGCAACAGTATCCGATACACAGGCATCAAATGCTAAGATAAATCAGGTTACAAGTTCTGCTAATCAATATGGTCTGAAGAGTAATCCGCAGGACGGTGTTATTCTTCACGCTTGGCAGTGGTCTTTCAACAACATAAAGGAAAAATTGCCCCAGATTGCAGCAGCAGGTTATTCAACAATCCAGACATCTGTTGTACAGCAGCCTAAGGAGAGTACGTCAGGAAAAACAAACGAGATATGGTGGATTTATTACCAGCCGGCAGGTTTCTACATAACCACAGGCGGCAATGCACTCGGAACAAAATCAGATTTGCAGGAGCTTTGTGCAGCGGCTGAACAGTACGGCATAACAGTTATAGTTGACGTTGTTGCAAACCACTTGGGAAATCAGACAAAGTATGATAAATCATCTTCAATACCTTCGGATATAAAAGATGATGGTAACTGCTGGCACGATTTGTGGAATCAGGAAATAAATTACCAGAATCGTTACAGCATTACGCACGGTTCAATGGGAGGACTTCCCGACCTCAATACGGAAAACTCTAAGATTCAGAACTATGTATCAAACTATCTTAAAGAATGTATTGACGTAGGTGTAAAGGGTTTCCGTTTCGATGCTGCAAAGCATATCAGCGTTCCCGATGAAGGCAACGAGTATACATTCTGGCCTAATGTTCTTGGTGCAGCAACAAGCTATGCACAGACAAAAGGCTTTACACCTTATTATTATGGTGAAACACTTTATCAGACAACGGACGGCGGCGGACCTGCAGCTACAAGCTATACAAAATATATGTGTATTACAGATGACACAACAGGTAACAATATAAGAGGCTCAGTAGCAGGCGGAAATGCAGCAGGTGCAGCAAAGAGCAGTTATGACAAGGGTGTTTCTCCCGATAAGCTTGTACTCTGGGCTGAATCACACGATACCTATTCAGGTGACGGCAAAGATTCAACCTATGTAAGTGATTCAAACATCAACAAGACATGGGCAATGGTAGCTTCACGTAACAAGGCAACGGCATTGTATTTTGCACGTACTCAGGGTTATCGTGGAGGTAATATAGGTCAGATTTATTCAACTCAGTGCTTCAATACTGAAGTAGCAGCAGTAAATAAATTCCATAACTATTTTGCAGGACAGAGCGAATATCTTGCATCAAGCGGTTCTATAGCTTATAACGAGCGTGGAACATCAGGTGTAGTTCTTGTAAATGTAAGCGGCGGCTCACAGCAGGTAAGCGTTAAAGCTAACAAGATGGCTGCAGGTACATATAAGGATCAGGTTACAGGCAATACATTTACAGTTGCAAACGGACAGATAAGCGGTCAGATTGGCAACACAGGTATAGCAGTTGTTTACAACGCAGGCGAAACACCTACAAATCCTCCCACAAATCCTCCCACAAATCCTCCTACAAATCCTCCTACAAATCCTCCTGTAACGTATGTAAGAGGCGATGCTAATGGTGATAACGCTGTAAATATGAAAGACTGTATCGTTATGCAGAAGGTTACTGTAGGAAGCACAACACTTTCAGGCAAAAACAAGCTTGCTGCTGATGTTGACGGAAACAGCAAGGTTACCGTTGCTGATGTAGTTGCAACTATGAGATACCTTGTAGGATATACAAACACATACAACATAGGTGCAGTTGTAACAGGCGGCGTTGACCCCACAAATCCGACAACACCTACAAGTCCTACAAGTCCGACAACACCTACAAGTCCCACAACTCCCGTAGGCGACAACGTTGTATACTTCAATCCCGGTACAGTGGCAGTCGGAAACGAAAGATGGGCTGTATATGTTTGGAAGAGCGATACTGATAACAAGTGGCTTGATATGTCAGGCTCAGGAAGCTCTTATCAGGTTTCACTCCCCAGCGGATATACAAACTATATTATCGCAAGAATGAACGGTGCTACAACCGAAAATAACTGGAACAACTGTTGGAACCAGTCAGATAACCTGAAATACTCCAGCAGTACGAATTATGTAACAGCTACAGGTTGGGGTGCAGGCAATAAGTTTACAACTTCGCTTTCTTCAAAGTAATGTAAGTTGGTTTTAACCTTATAAAATTTAAGGCGGGTAACGGTCTATGCCGTTTACCCGCCTTTGCTTTTTCAAAAATTTTACACCTGAGCGTTTGGAATAATTTTCTCATTGTATAGCTATGACAATTAAAAGTTTTGTCCACTTTTTCAAAAGTGGTGGGGTCAAGGGGCAAAGCCCATTGTGGGATTTTTAAGGGCGAAGCCCTTAAACTCATCAGGCAGAAAATTTTTCTGATACGTCAAAAAGTCGGAAAACTCAAAATGCCCGTACCGCTTTAACGGTACGGGCAAATCAAGAATAACAGCAAATTACTTGCTTTCCTCAATGTATTTAACAAGGTCGCCTACAGTCTTGAGATTTTCGATTTCGGTATCGGGGATTTCAACCTCGAACTCGTCCTCGATTGTCATAAGAAGGTCAACTACATCAAGAGAGTCAGCACCCAGGTCTTCCTGAATAGTAGTTTCCGTAGTAATTTTTTCCTCCTCAGCATCAAACTGATCAGCCAGAATGGCTTTAACCTTTTCCAGTACCATAATTTAATTCCTCCAGTTTTATTAAAATGCTCACATCGCAAGCTTTGCAGTAGACAAAGCCGCCTTTTTTTGGTACAATAACTCAAAGACGGAAGTCTTGCGGATATGAGTAAAATTGAGTACAAAATTATATTATTGATAAAACATAACTTTGTCAATATGATTCTGAAAAATTTTTAAATTATTTTGCTAAATTTTTGTAACCTATACTAAAAATCTATGAATCGAGGTCATTTTATATGTCAAAAAAGAAATATGCAGTGATAGGTCACCCCATAGGACACACGATGTCACCTTTTATACACAGCAGACTTTTTGAGCTTTCGGGAATAGAAGCAGAGTATTCTGTAATGGATATTCCTGTCGGAGAGCTGGAAAAATCCTACAAGGAAACTTTATCGGGACTGGACGGTTTTAATATTACAATTCCTCACAAGACGGCAATTATACCGTTTCTTTCGTCACTTGACAGAAAAGCCGAAATGTACGGAAGCGTAAATACTGTCGATACAGACGGAAAGGGCTATACGACCGACCCTGACGGCTTTATAAAGGCACTTGGTGCATACGGCGTAAAGCCTGACGGAAATGTTGTTATAGTCGGAACAGGCGGCGTGGCAAGAATTATGGCATTTGAAGCTGCGAAGGCAGGTGCAAATATTACAATAGCCGTAAGACACGAGGATATACATATGGTTTCGGCTCTTGCGTGTGAAATTCTTGACAAGACTATACACCCTGCCGTTTCCACCTGCTATATAGACAGAATAGAAAAGCTTGACAAGGATATAGATTTACTTGTAAATGCAACTCCTGTGGGAATGTATCCCAATGCCGACAATATGGCTGTAAACGAGAGCATAATCGAAAAATCGAAAGTTGTATTTGACGCTGTATACAATCCGCTTGAAACAAAGCTTATAAAGACGGCTAAAAAAATGGGAAAGACAGCTATAGGCGGTATGTCTATGCTTGTATGGCAGGCAGTGGAGTCACACCGTATATGGGACGGCTCTGTGTATGATAAAAAGGATATAGAAAAGCTGTGTGAAGATGCTGCCGCAGAGCTTGAAAAAATTTTCTGACCTGAAATAATGAAGGTGATTTGATTGAATAAAAAAAATATAGTTCTGTGCGGCTTTATGGGAAGCGGAAAAACAGCAGTCGGAAAGCAGCTTTCAAGACTTACAAGCCTGAATTATGTCGATATTGACAATTACATAGAACGGAAAACAGGAAAAACAATATCTGAAATATTTGCCGAAAGCGGTGAACAACATTTCAGGGATTTGGAATATGAAGCTGCAAAGGAGCTTTCATTAAAAAAAGGGTATGTTATATCCGCAGGCGGAGGAACGCTGCTGTATGAAAGAAATGTGCAGGTTCTGAAAGAAAGCTGTACCGTTATATTTCTTGATGTGCCGCTCAGTGCAATAAAATACAGGCTTCGCAACGATACAAAGCGACCTCTTCTTCAAAGACCAGATAAGGACAGGGTAATGGAGGAGCTTTACAATCAAAGAATGCCCCTGTATCTGAAAGCTGCCGACTACAGGATAGATGCAACAAAGTCGCCTATAGGGGTGGCAAAGGATATTTGTAAGATTATAAAAAAGTGATTTGTTGACTGAATATCTTTCTTAAGGTTTGTCACTGTGCGATTGCAGACATCAAAATACTTGTATTTTGATATACTTTAAAGGCTTTGCCTTTAAAGCCTCGTAAACGTTCGTTTACGAGGGTCTGCAATCGCACAGCCCCGGGTTAAGATGAAAGCCCGAAAAAATTAAGCAGGGAGGTAATGCTTGTATGAAAATTGTTATTTCAGGTCTGGGAATAATAGGAGGCTCATATGCCAAGGCGATAAAGAAATACACCGAGCATACTGTAATAGGAATAAACAGAAGTAAAAAGCCTTTAGAGCTTGCCTTAGCTTGCGGTGCGATAGACAGAGAGGGTACTTCGGAGGATTTAAATGACGCAGATATGCTTATTCTGGGAACATATCCCAAGGCAGCGGTGGAGTTTATAGAAAAAAACGGAGAATACATAAACAAAGACTGTATTGTAACTGATACCTGCGGCATAAAATCCGAAATATGCGGCAATATGGTTCATCTCTCGGAGAAATTCGGATTTACGTTTGTAGGAACTCACCCTATGGCTGGAAAAGAAATAAACGGATTCTCCGCATCGGACTCAGAATTGTTTCAGGGTGCATCATGCATAATAGTTCCGTGCAAGGCAAGGCGTAAATCGGTAGAAACCGTAATTGAATTTGTAACCTCAATCGGATTTACTCAGACCCCGATAGTAACACCTAAGGTACACGACAGAATGATAGCATTTACTTCACAGCTCCCCCATGCACTTGCCTGTGCATATGTGCTTAGTCCTGTATGCAGAAACCACAAGGGATTTTCAGCAGGAAGCTACAGAGATGTATCAAGGGTAGCGAAAATAAATGCCGAGCTATGGACTGAGCTGTTTCTTGAAAATAAAGCTCCTCTTTTGTCGGAGCTTGACACGCTGATCGATAATCTTTCAAGAATAAGGAACAATATTGCAAACGAGGATTACCAAAGTCTTTACCGACAGCTTCAGGCAGGCAGAGCGGTCAAGGAGGAGCTTAACGAATGAAAAAAGTACATGTCAATACAGGAAAGCCTTATGATATATTTATCGAACGCGGAATTACTCAAAACTGCGGTAAATATATAAGAGGTGTTTCAAAAGCGAAAAAGGCTATGATTATATCGGACACGAATGTTTTTCCGGTTTACGGTGAAAGGGTAAAAAAATCTCTTTCGGAGTTTGGCTTTGATACGTTCAGCTTTGTTTTTGAAGCGGGAGAACAGAGCAAAAGACTTGATACGGTTTATTCAATGTACTGTGAACTTATAGAAAGCGGTTTTACACGTTCGGATATTATAGTAGCCTTGGGCGGAGGCGTTACAGGTGATATGGCGGGCTTTGCAGCCGCAACATACCTGAGAGGTGTTGACTTTGTGCAGATACCCACGTCACTTCTTTCTCAAGTGGATTCATCTGTCGGAGGAAAAACGGGAGTAGATATACCGCAGGGCAAAAATCTTGTGGGAGCGTTCTGGCAGCCCTCGGCAGTTCTGATTGACCCCGATACTCTTGATACTCTGACACCTCATTTTTTTGCAGACGGTATGGGGGAAGTAGTAAAATACGGCTGTATAAAAAGTCCCGAACTGCTTGAAATTCTGGAAAGCTGTGATAACATAAACAGCATAATTGACGATATTATATACCGCTGTGTAAGCATAAAGCGTGACGTTGTAGAGCGTGACGAAACAGACAAAGGCGAAAGAGCTTTACTGAATTTCGGTCATACACTTGGTCACGCAATAGAAAAAGAGCATAATTTTCAGGGAATATCTCACGGACAGGCTGTGGCTGTAGGTATGGTTATGATTACAAAAGCAAGTGAAGCAAAGGGTATCAGCGAAAAAGGTACGGCAGACAGAATTTCCGCACTTTGCAGGAAATATAAGCTTCCTGTTTCCGACAGCAGCTCTTTGGAAAGCATAGTAAGGAGCAGCTTCTCTGATAAAAAAAGCACTGGCTCGTCAATATCACTTGTTGTGCTGGACAGGATAGGCTCAAGCAGAATTTTTTCCGTGAAAAAGGCTGATATGTTAAGCTTTTGCAGCGTGTAAAAATAAGCTCATAAAATTTTTATTTTCCCCTCGGAGCTTGCGGCATCGCTGTACAGGCGATTTCATTATAAAAGCACAGTTGTGCTTTTATTCGTTAAAAGGCTTTGCCTTTTAACTGCTCGTGAAAAATTCACGAGCTGCTGAAATCGCACCGCTCCCACGAGGGTTTCATCAAGCCTAAAAAGCTTGACATCAAATTTTATGCTTACAGGAAGGAAGCTTGTTATATATGAGCAATATAAAGGTTATGCCGACATTATTTAGAGGAGAGGTTACTCTGCCTCCGTCAAAAAGCGATGTACACAGAGCAATACTCTGTGCTTCTTTGGCGAATGGAAAAAGCGTGATTTCTCCTGTAGACTATTCTCAGGATATTCTGGCAACTATAAATTGTGCGAGAGCATTGGGAGCAGATATAACTTCAAACGGAGATACACTGTATGTTGACGGTACAGCTTTATTTTCAGAAAATGAAGCCGTTCTGGATTGCAGAGAGTCAGGTTCTACACTCAGGTTTTTTATTCCCGTAGCGGCTGTCGGAGGTGTGGAAGCGGTATTCACAGGAAAGGGCAGACTTCCGCAAAGACCTGTAGGAATTTATCTTGACTGTCTGCCGAAAGCTGGGGTTGACTGCATAACTAAGGGAGGTTTACCGCTCAGGATAAAGGGCAGATTATCAGGCGGAGAGTTCCGCATAAAAGGAGATGTAAGCTCCCAGTTTATAACAGGACTTTTGCTTGCACTGCCGCTTGCAGAGGCTTCATCAAAAATAATACTCACATCACCGCTTCAATCGGCAGGGTATATAGATATGACAATAAATACGATGTCGAAATTCGGGGTTAAGATTGAGCGTACAGAATACGGATATTTTATAAAGGGCGGTCAGAAGTACGAACCTTGCAAATACAGATGTGAGGGTGATTGGTCGCAGGCAGGATTTTTTATGGCGGCAGGAGCTTTGGGCGGAAATATCACGCTTAACGGACTTAGTACGGAAACAGCACAGGGCGACAGTGCGTGTATTGATATTTTCAGAAAATTTGGTGCTGATGTTAAAATCACTGAAAACTCTATAGAAGTCAGCGGAAAAGATGGTCTGCACGGAACTGACATTGACGCAACGCAAATTCCCGACCTTGTTCCTATACTTGCTGTTACGGCTGCGTTTGCAGAGGAAACTACAAATATATACGGAGCTGAAAGGCTTCGCATAAAGGAAAGTGACAGGCTTAAAGCTATAAGCGAAGCACTCTGCGGAATAGGTGCTGATGTTGAGGAAAAAGAGGATGGTCTTATAATTCACGGTGTAAAAAGTGCGGACGGCGGTTTTGTAAACGGCTGTAATGACCATAGAATAGTTATGTCTATGGCGATAGCTGTGGCTAAATGCAGAGGAGCTATAGAGATTACCGACAGAGAAAGTATCAATAAATCTTATCCGTCATTTTTTGAGGATTATCGGAAAATCAACGGAAAATTTTAATAAAAACGGAGGTGTTTGTTACGGCTAATAACAATAAGGCTTTAAGTGCCGCCAACAAAGCGAAAAAAGACGAGTTTTATACACAGCTTTCGGATATTGAAAATGAACTGCGGCATTATAAAAATCATTTTAAAAATAAGGTAGTATTATGTAATTGTGATGACCCCTACGAAAGCAATTTTTTTAAATACTTTGCAATGAATTTCAATCATTTAGGGTTAAAAAAGCTGATATGCACCTGTTATGCAGGCTCACCGATTATTTACACACAGCTTTCGTTGTTCGGAGAAGAAAAGGTTGTGGGTAAGGTTACGGACAGGAAACCGTATAAAATTGAGATAACGGAAATAAAAGACCTTAATGGTGACGGTGCATTTGACTTGCAGGACGTAGAGTTATTATTGAAATCCGAAGAGGGAAAGCCAAAACTGCTAAAGGGCAACGGTGATTTCCGTTCGGAAGAATGTATAAAATTGTTGAAAAAGGCAGATATTGTAGTAACAAACCCACCGTTCAGTTTATTTCGGGAATATGTGGCACAGCTTATCCAATATGATAAAAAATTCATTATAATAGGTAATGTTAATGCAATTACCTACAAAGAAATTTTTCCGTTATTAAAAGAAAATAAAATGTGGTTGGGAGTCAGTATACACAGTGGAGATAGAGAATTTAGAGTACCTGACAATTATCCTTTAAATGCGAGCGGATATAGAGTTGATAGCAATGGGATAAAGTACATTCGTGTAAAAGGTGTAAGATGGTTTACAAATCTTGATTATTCTCAACGACACGAGAATTTAATACTTTACAAATCATATAGCCCCGAAGAATATCCTACATATGATAATTACGATGCCATAGAAGTCAGCAAAACAGCAGAAATTCCGTATGACTATAATGGTGTTATGGGTGTGCCAATAACTTTTATGGATAAGTATAATCCCGAACAGTTTGAAATTTTAGGATTACTTCAATCAAGTACGGAAGAACAGGCAGGTATACCGATACTAAGAACTTATAATGATTTTAGAGAAATGCGACAGGATATGACTTATACAGGTTCATCAGGTGGTAAAGCTAATGGAAATCCTGTATTGAAAGGAAAATCTGCTAAAGGAAATTTTTTGTATAATCCTGAAACAAAAGAGTATGTTCATTCTGCTTATGCCAGAATAACTATCCGTAGAAAGAAGTGAACCGTATGGAAATAGAATTAAAGCAAATTCCTATAAGAGATGTTGTCAACGGCTATGCAGACAGTGCTGAAAACGGTGCTGTCGGTTATGGCGGCAAGCTGAATATAAGACCTGCTTATCAAAGAGAGTTTGTTTATAAAGAGGAACAAAGAAATGCTGTTATTCGTACGATTGTACATAATTTTCCGCTGAATGTTATGTACTGGTGCGAAAACAGTGACGGTACCTATGAACTGCTTGACGGTCAGCAGAGAACAGTCAGTTTCTGTCAGTATGTCAACGGTGATTTTTCTATTGAAAACAGATTTTTTCATAATCTTACTGAAACAGAAAAAAATCAGATATTAGACTATAAGCTGATGATTTATATTTGTAAAGGTAATGACAAAGAAAAACTTGACTGGTTTAAGACTATTAATATAGGCAGTGAGGAACTTACTAAACAGGAATTGCGTAATGCTATATATACAGGACAATGGCTGACGGACGCTAAACGTTATTTCAGTAAAAACGGCTGTGCTGCATATAAAATAGGCAATAAATTATTGTCGGGAAGCTTAATCCGTCAGGAGTATTTGCAGACCGCTATAGAATGGAAAGCCTTTTCCGAAGATAAAAATAAAACGATTGAAGCTTATATGGCTGAGCATCAGAAAGATGATAATGCTTCACCGTTATGGCTGTATTTTCAGAGTGTCATTAATTGGGTAAATACCATTTTTACTGTCTACAGACCTAAAATGAAAGGTTTAAACTGGGGAAAGCTCTATCATTTGTACCATAACAATAACTATAATCCTACAGAAATGGAAAAGCGTACAAAAGAACTGATGATAGATGATGACGTTACAAGCAAAAGCGGTATTTATGAGTATTTGCTTTCGGGTGATGAAAAAACATTGAATATCAGAAAATTCAGCGAAAGTATGAAACAGGCAGCTTACGAAAGACAGAACGGTATTTGTGCAGAATGTGGAAAACATTTCGATATTACAGAAATGGAGGGCGACCATATAGACCCTTGGCATTCGGGAGGAAAAACAAATTCAGAAAATTGTCAGATGTTGTGCAGACAGTGCAACCGCAGAAAATCAGGGAAATAGAATATTTTTTGGAAACGGAGGAAAAAGAGAATGTCATCTTACTTCGGGAAAAAAGTAAAGGTATCTGTTTTCGGAGAAAGTCACGGCAGGGGAATAGGTGTAGTTATAGATGACCTTCCCGCAGGTGAAAAAATAGATATGGAAAAGCTTCTTATGTTTATGGGCAGACGTGCTCCCGGAAAGGATAAGACAGCTACTCCAAGGCTTGAAAAAGACTTGCCCGTAATTATGAGCGGTATGCTCGGCGATACTACAACAGGTACACCGCTGTGTGCCGTGATAGAAAATACAAACACACGCTCAGGCGATTACGGAAATCTTATGACTGTTCCAAGACCCGGACACGGAGATTATTCGGGATATATCCGATATAACGGTTTCAATGATATAAGGGGCGGAGGACATTTTTCGGGCAGGCTTACTGCTCCGATTGTTTTTGCAGGCTCAGTTTGCAGACAGATACTTGAAAAAAGGGGTATAAAAATTGCATCGCATATATATTCCGTTGGTAATATATGCGACACTCCGTTCAATCCGTTAAAAATTGAAGACAGTCTTGCTGAAAAGCTCAATAAAATGAGCTTTCCGTTAATAGAAAGCTCGGTCGAAAAAGATATGCGTGAATACATAGAAGCTGCACGTCTTAAAGGTGACAGCACAGGCGGTATAATAGAGTGTGTTGCTTCGGGTGTACAGGCAGGAATTGGAAGTCCTATGTTTGCAGGTGTCGAAAATATAATATCGTCTGTAATGTTCGGAATCCCTGCGGTAAAGGGAATTGAGTTCGGTGCAGGCTTTGACATAACAAAAATGCTGGGAAGTCAGGCTAACGACTGCTACGAATATGACGATAACGGAAATGTCGTTACATTATCGAACAATAACGGAGGTATTGTAGGAGGAATAACAAACGGTATGCCTATACTTTTCAGAGTAGCCATAAAGCCTACACCTTCAATTTCCGTACCGCAGAAAACAGTAAATCTTTCATCAAAGGAAAATACGGAGCTTGTTATAAAGGGCAGACATGACCCCTGTATAGTACCACGTGCTTGTGTGGCGGTCGAATCAGCTCTTGCAATAGCACTGATAAATCTTTTGTAGTGCAGAGTTCAGTGGCTAACGTGGAATACTGTTTTTTCTGAGCTTGCGTCTTATCCTCTGAATAGCGTTGTCTATGGATTTGGTATCGCAGGAAAGAACCTTGCCTATCTGTGCGTAGGTATATCCTGCAAGATAGTAAGACAGAATTTTCAGCTCTCTGCACGATAATACAGCTCTTATGCGTTTGACAGCATTTATATAGTTTTCCTGTTCTATTAAGTTTTGTTCGGGATTTTCGGTATTTTCTATCTGCCTTGAATCGTCGCTGTCAAGATATATGAGCCGTTCGGCAGGAATTGTTTTTTTGCTTCTGCTCTTTTTGATTTTTGAAATCATACGGTTGTCTATACACTTTGACGCATACGTTTTAAAGCTTGTGTTCTTGTCCCGTCTGTATGACTGGACAGCACTCCAAAGTCCGAGAAGTCCCTCCTGTATCAAATCTTCATTATCGGAGGAAGAAAATCCGTATGCTTTTCTGAATATAAGAGGGTAGTAGCGTTTTACCAGCAGTTCAAAGCTTTGTTCGCTGTCGTTCTGTGCCTGTATCGCAAGAGCATCATCGGAGGAAGCATTATTATCATTTTTTCGATTTATTCCATTAATATTTTCCAATGGTTTCACCCTTAAATATACAAAAAATTTTAAATATACCCTTTATAATACACCTAAGCTTAATGATAGTCAATTATTTTAAAAAATATTTAATAAACTGCGGTTATCGGTTTACAACTATAAGTAAATATGAATTATTAAGAATTATTGAATAGTACGTTATAAGTACTTGATAAAAGCTGTTAATTGTGATAAGCTTGTCTATGTATATAACAGAGAATTGAAAATGTGATGTAATTCTGAGCAAAATATAAAAAAAAATAAAATTTATGTAATTGATTAGACTTTTTCAGAAAAATTCTGTATAATAAATTTTATGTAAAAATACGCCTGTTATCAGGATAGGAGAATTTGATTTATGATATATATTTCATTTGTTGTGCCAAGCTACAATTCAGAGGATTATCTTGAGCGTTGCGTAGATACTCTTATGCCGGACAGTACGGATATAGAAATAATAATAGTTGACGATGGTTCAAAGGACAGAACAGGGGATATAGCAGACAGCTACAGAGAGAAATATCCCGATACCGTGAGAGTGGTTCATAAGGAGAACGGAGGACACGGCTCAGCGGTAAACAAAGGTCTTGAGCTTGCAAGGGGACAGTATCTCAAGGTAGTGGATTCTGACGACTGGCTCGACACCGAAAGTCTGAAAAAGCTTATTGCACATCTTAAAGAGTGGGAAAGCTCCAAAACAAGAATAGATTTGATAATGTGCAACTATATATATGACCATTTATATGAAAACAAGCAGAAGGTTATGACATACAAGAACGTTTTCAAGGAAAATGTTATAATGGGCTGGGACGATATAGGACATTTTTCACCGTCACAGTATATAATAATGCACTCTGCGATGTTCAGAACAGACGTTCTCAGAGAGTCGGGAGTTGTTCTTCCCGAGCATACCTTTTATGTTGACAACATATTCACACATCAGCCACTTTGCTATGCAAAGAGTATCTGCTATCTTAATCTTGATTTGTACCACTATTTTCTGGGAAGAGATGACCAGTCGGTAAATGAGCAGGTTCTGATGAAAAGAATAGACCAGCAGCTTAAAGTAAACAAGATGATACTCGACAGGGTTACAACACCTGAAGAAAGAAAAGCTCCCAAAAAGCTCAGAAAATATCTTATAAGAAACCTATCAATAATGACAACGATTTCATGCCTGCATCTTCTTATGATAGGAACGGACGAGGCTCTCGCCAAAAGAGATGACCTCTGGAATACGATAAAACAAAAGGACAAACAAGTATACAGACAGCTCAGGTATCATACATTGAGCGGCGGAGCTTACCTTCCTTTCGGAAGATTAGGGGATAAACTTACTATGAAGGTCTACAGGCTCGCAAAATCCATTTACAAGTTTAACTGACGTTATAAAAATAAGGACAGGGATAAAATTTATGGAAAAGCTTTATATTGCATTGGTTGATACTCCAGGGTTGTTTGCGGAAATGATAAGATGTGTGGTAAAGATGAATTATGTACACGTAGTACTTTCGCTTGACAAAAATCTTTTTGAGGCGTACAGCGTTGGGCGAAGACACCCTGCAATACCTCTTATATCAGGCTTTGAGAGAGAAGATCTTGAAAAAATATATAATAAGTTTCCAAATGCAAGATACAAGGTTATGTACATAGAGTGTACAAAGCAGCAGAAGAAAAATATAGAAAGACAGTTGAGAGATTGTCACAGAAACAGGTATAAATATCATTACTGTACACTCGGACTTCCGTTTCTGCTGATGAACAAGCCGTTTTATCAGAAAAATCATTATACCTGTTCATCGTTCACAAGCAAAATACTTGAAGAAAACGGAATAAAGCTTTTCGACAAGCATTTTTCACTTGTAACACCAAGAGATTTTTACGATTTGAACCTCCCTGTTATATACGAGGGGGAAATTTCGGTTCTGGCACAGAGGTACATATGGTCAAAGATGCCTCTGGGCTATACAGCGGAGTTTGCTGCCATAACTGAAAGTGCCGACTGATGATTATTTTGTGGAGCTGAAATGAGAAAAAATGAGCAAAAAATATATTGATGTTGATGCGGCGGAGTTTGAAGCTGGCGAAAAAAAAATGAAAGATAAGAGAATGAGTACAAATCTGCTAAGTGTACTCTTTCTTGTAGTTCTTATAGGACTCACATTCTGGATGATTTTGAAAGACAATGATATAACTGCCATATATGAAGCAATCATAGGTCTTGATACAGGCTGGCTTGCGGCGGCAGTTGCTACAGCCTTGTTCTTTGTTTCCGCCGAAGGCTTTATGATATGGTACATATTAAGAACGCTGAAATGCGGAATATCACTGCCAAACTGTATAGGTTACTCTTTTGTGGGATTTTTCTTTTCGGGAATAACGCCGTCAGCATCGGGCGGACAGCCTATGCAGCTTTACTATATGAGCAAGGACGGAATAAAAATATCGCATTCAACAGTGGCACTTACCATAGTCGCAACGCTGTATAAGTTTGTGCTTGTTCTTATAGGAGTATTTCTTGCGATATTTTTCAACAGTACTCTGAACAGATACCTTGAAGGGTATATTTATCTGTTCTATTTCGGACTTTCGCTCAATTTTATAGTAGTTGTTGTTCTCATATTTCTTATGATAAACCCTAACGCTTTCCGCAGGATAGCCAGAAAATGTGAAAGAGGTCTTGTTAAAACACATATTCTCAAGCCCTCTGTTGACAGGGTGAGAAGAATTACAAAGCTTGCAAAAGAATATAATATGGCGGTTACGGCTTTTATGAAAAATATAAAAACCATAGTAATTACCGCTTTTGTTACGGTTCTGCAAAGATGCAGCATATTCTTTATAACATATTTCATATACAGAGGAATGGGTCTTAATAAGGAAAGTGTAGTGCTTATAACAGTGCTTCAGGCTTCCGTATATGTAGCGGTTGACCTTCTGCCGCTGCCCGGCTCTCAGGGAATTTCCGAGCTTATGTATCAGACAACATTCGGACTTATATTTATAGGTGCATATCTTCCCGCATCGGTTCTTATTACAAGGGGAATAAGTTTTTATCTTCCGCTTATTGTAGGCTTTGCTGTAACAATAATTTTCCATTTTGTTAAGGGCAGAAAGAAAATACAGGACAAGGTTTTTGAAAAATAAAAAATTTATCTGTCAGGAGCGTTATCACTATGTATGATTACTTAATAGTCGGTTCGGGACTTTACGGAGCGACATTTGCATATATGGCAAGGCAAAAGGGAAAAAGCTGTCTTGTCATAGAAAAAAGAGGAAATGTAGGCGGCAATATATATACCGAGGAACAGGAGGGTATACAGGTTCACTGCTACGGAGCACATATTTTCCATACCTCAAACAAAGAAGTATGGGAGTTTGTAAACAAGTTTGCGGATTTCAACGGCTTTATAAATATGCCTGTAGCCAATTATAAGGGTGAAATGTACAATCTTCCGTTCAATATGAACACTTTCAATAAGATGTGGGGAGTTGTTACACCTCAGCAGGCTAAAGAGAAAATAGAGGAGCAGAAAAAGGAAAGCGGCATAACCGAGCCTAAGAACCTTGAAGAACAGGCTATATATCTCATAGGCAAGGATATATACGAAAAGCTTGTAAAAGGATACACCGAAAAGCAGTGGGGCAAAAAGTGCAGTGAGCTTCCGCCTTTTATTATAAAAAGACTGCCTGTACGCTATACTTATGACAACCGCTATTTCAATGACGTATATCAGGGAATACCTGTAGGCGGCTATACTCAGATAGTTGAGAAAATGCTTGAGGGCTGCGATGTAAAGCTCAATACCGATTTCTTTGAGTTTATAAAAGAAAACAAGGGCATAGCAAAGAAAATAGTCTACACAGGACAGATAGATACATATTTCAATTACTGCTTCGGTGAGCTTGAATACAGAAGTCTGAGATTTGAAACAGAGGTTCTTGACTGTGAAAACTATCAGGGAAATGCCGTTATAAACTATAATGAAGCTGAAATTCCGTATACAAGAATTATAGAGCATAAGCATTTCGAGTTCGGAACACAGCCTAAGACCATAGTTACAAGGGAATATCCGATGAAGTGGAGTCAGGGAGAAGAAGCATACTATCCTGTAAACAACGAGAGAAACAACAGTCTTTACAGCAGATATGCGGAAAAGGCAAAGGAAGAAGAGAATGTTATTTTCGGCGGTCGTCTGGGACAGTATAAGTACTTTGATATGGACAAGACCATTGAGGACGCTATGAAAACAGCCCGTGCAGAGCTTGACAAATAATAAAACATAATTTAAGGCACTTGACTTTTGTCGGGTGCTTTTATGTTGAAATGATTTTCAAATGCAGACCGAAAAAGAAAAAACATAAAGTTTCGGTCAAGCCTTTTCAAAGGCTTGCGGTTTCCAAAGTCAGAGCCTTTGGTCAGGATTTTTAAGGGCGAAGCCCTTAAACACACAAAGGAGCTAGATAAATGAGCGATTTCAGATATATAAATCAGGAGCAGGACGACAATAAAAAAAGACTGCCTGTAATATACGATAAAAAAGAGCATTGCTGCGGCTGTTCAGCCTGTTACTCGATTTGTCCCGTACAGGCTATATCAATGAAGCTTGATGACGAAGGTTTTCTGTATCCTGTTGCAGATGCCGAAATATGTATAAGGTGCTACAAATGCGAAAGCGTATGTGTATTCAAAGCTGACCAGAAAAAAAGAGGTTACTTCTGATAACAAAATGGAGGAAAATTATATGAATTGGGAAAATCCTAAGGTTTATGCGGTAAAGCATAAAAATTTAGATACCAGAATGGAATCAAGGTCGGGCGGAATATTTACGGCTTTGTCTGACTATTGTCTGGAAAACGGCGGAGTAGTCTACGGCTGCATTCTGAGAGATGACCTCACGGCAGGACATTTCAGAGCCGAAAACAAGCAGCAACGCAACTTAATGAGAGGCTCAAAGTATATACAAAGCGATATGGGCGATACTTTCAAAAATGTAAAAAATGATTTGGATAACGGACACCGGGTTCTGTTTTCTGGAACATCTTGTCAGGTAAAGGGTCTGAAATCATTTTTGGGAAAGGAATATGACAATCTTTTCTGTGTGGATATAGTATGTCACGGAGTACCAAGTCTTGCTGTATGGAAATCCTATCTTGACTGGCAGGAAAAAAGAAACGGCGGAAAATGTATTTCGGCAGACTTCCGCAACAAAAAGGACTACGGCTGGGATTCACACGTTGAAACACTCGGAATAAAGGATAAGAACGGAAAGATAAAAAAGGTTGACAGCGAAGTTTTCAAAACTATATACTACACCCACTGTGCATTAAGACCTGCCTGCTATCACTGTCCTTACAAATCGGTAATGCACCCCGGAGATATAAGCATAGCCGATTACTGGCAGATAGACAAGGCAGCCCCCGGTTTCAACGATAACAAAGGCGTATCGCTTGTACTTATCAACAACGATACGGCGGAAGAAATTTTCAATAAGGTAAGCGGAGAAATTGATTCCGTAAGCTGTAGAATAGAGGACAGTATGACGCTTCCTCTGAGAGAACCCTGCAAAATTCCTGCAAGACGAGATGAATTCTGGGAAGATTACCATAATTACGATTTTTCAAAGGTAGCTGCAAAATACGGCGGACACGGTATAGTACCTCAGATTAAAAAGAGCATAAGAAAATTAATGGGTAAAAAATATTAAGGAGAAATAGTATGATTGATAATCTGTTCTGGGAGCTTTCCGAGCTTGAACAAGTAGAGGCTATTTCACTGGGCGGTTCACGTTCGGGCGAAAACTATGACGAAAAGTCTGATTATGATGTTTATGTATATGTGACAGAGCCTTTGAGCGAACAAGTCAGAAAAAGCATACTTGAAAAATATTGCGGATATATGGAAATCGGAAATCACTACTGGGAATATGAGGACAACTGTGTATTAAACAACGGTATTGATATAGATATTCTGTACCGCAGCCTTGATGATTTCTGCAAAGAGGTTTCTGATGTTGCGGAAAAGCACATACCGCATAACGGATATACAACCTGTATGTGGCATAATCTTCTGACCTGCAAAATTATATACGATAAAAACAGCAGACTTCAAAAAGCAAAGGAACGCTTTTGCATACCATATCCCGATGAGCTTAAAAAGAATATAATTGAAAGAAACATCAATCTTTTATATGCCGCAATGCCTGCATATTCCTCACAGATTTTGAAAGCATCGGCAAGAAATGACAGGGTAAGTATCGTACACCGAACAGCCGCATTTCTGGAGTCGTATTTCGATATAATTTTTGCCGTAAACAAAAAGACACACCCCGGAGAAAAAAGACTTATGGAATTATGCAGAAAAAACTGCCGTATTCTTCCGAACAGATTTGAAGAAAATCTTAATCAGTTGTTCGATGATATGCTTAATCATACCGATAAGCTGGAATATGATATAAATGAAATCGTTTCCAAGCTTAAACAATGTCTGAAATAAAAAATATTATAATAAGCGGCTTGACAAAAACATAATAATCCTGTATAATATCTTTCAGGAAAATAAAGAAAGGCAGATATATGCTTTCACCTGTGAGGTTTCGTCCGACACGGGTCAATCGTTTGAGAATTAACAGCCGCAGTCAGTTTTGCGGTTTCTGTTTTGACGTTTGAGTACGGGCGGAGTTATCTGCCCGTACTTTTGTTTCTCAAAGTAATTTTTGGAGGTGCTTACCCATTAGCAACAAGGAACTACAGATAAATGACGAAATTCGAGATAAAGAGATAAGAGTTATAAACTCGGACGGTTCACAGTTGGGAGTTATGTCTGCTGCAAAGGCATTACAGCTTGCAGAGTCGAAAAATCTTGACCTGGTAAAGATAGCACCGCAGGCAAAGCCGCCTGTGTGCAAAATAATGGACTACGGCAAGTATCGCTTTGAACAGGCAAAACGTGAAAAAGAGGCAAAGAAAAATCAGCGTGTAATTGATGTAAAGGAAATAAGACTTTCACTGAACATAGATACGCACGATTTCAATACCAAGGTGAATCAGGCTTCAAAATTTATAAAAAGCGGTGACAAGGTAAAGGTATCTATCCGTTTCCGTGGCAGAGAGATGGGTCACCCCGAAATCGGTCAGGAAAATATGGACAGATTTGCAGCCGCTATGGAGGAAATAGCGGTAGTAGAGAAGCCGGCTAAGCTTGAAGGTCGCAGTATGCTTATGTTCCTGGCTCCGAAAACAGGCAGATAATAGGGAAAATCAAGGAGGACAATGTTATGCCGAAGATAAAAACACACAGCGGTGCAAAAAAGCGTTTTAAAGTAACAAAGAATGGAAAGATTGTCAGAGCACACGCTAACAAAAGACACATTCTCAACAGTGCAAAAAAGACAACAAAGCGTAAGAGAGGGTTAAGACAGACAACTCTGGCTGACAAGACAAATGTAGCACAGCTCAAAAGACTTATTCCTTACAAATAATGCAGAAAACAAGTGAGTGCGTTTAATAATAAATAACAACCGTATGGAGGTAGAAGAAATATGGCACGTGTAAAAGGTGCGATGATGACACGCAAAAGAAGAAAGAAAGTATTAAAGTTAGCTAAGGGATACTGGGGAGCTAAGAGCAAGCACTTCAAAATGGCTAAACAGGCTGTAATGAAGAGCGGCAACTACGCATATATAGGACGTAAGCAGAGAAAGAGAGATTTCAGAAGACTTTGGATTACCCGTATTTCAGCTGCTTGCAAGATGAACGGAACAAACTATTCCACATTTATGAACGGACTTAAAAAAGCAGGCATTACTCTTAACAGAAAAATGCTTTCCGAGATAGCAATAGCTGATCCTAAGGCATTTACAGAGCTTGTTGAAAAGGCAAAGAACGCTCAATAATATAGCTTAAAGCTGCGTTTGGGAGGATATACTGTACTTCCAAACGCTGTTTTATTAGCATAAATTCCAAAATCATAAATTCTAAAAACATAAAGTTTAGGTCAAGCCTTTTCAAAGGCTTGCGGTTTCCAAAGGCGGAGCCTTTGGTCAGGATTTTTAAGGGTGAAACCCTTAAACAAAAGGGATTTTTAAGGGCGAAGCCCTTAAACAAGAGGGGAAATTGGTTATGAAGTGTATTGCAAGCAGAGATAACGCCGATGTAAAGCACATAGTAAAGCTTATGAAGAGTACATCTTACAGAAATGAGCATAAAAGCTTTGTGACAGAAGGAACAAGACTTTGCAGTGATGCACTGGAAAGCGGAATAAATATAGAAAAAGCCGTGTTTACCGAAAAGTCCGCTCAAAAATACAGCAACCTCTATAAAAAACTTGAAAAAGCCAGCAAAAGTACAATCATACTTACCGAAAAGCTGTTTTCGCAAATATCAGATACAAAAACACCTCAGGGAGTTCTCTGCGTGTGCAGGGCTGAACTGAAAAAACTCAGAATTGAAAAAGGTGAAGTATACCTCGGTCTGGAATGTATACAGGACCCGTCAAATATGGGAACTATCCTGAGAACGGCCGAAGCGTTGGGAGTAAAGGGCGTAATTATGAGCAGGGATTGCTGTGATATTCTATCGCCCAAGGTTCTCAGAGGAACAATGGGAGCAGCTTTCCGTATTCCTGTAAAATTCAGCGAAAATATAACCGATGATATAGAAAAATGCAGAAGTAAAGGCATAGCTTCTATAGCGACAGTACTTCACGAAAACTCCGTACCCATAACAGAAATCAGCGAAGCCGACAAAAAAAGCTGCATACTGCTCATAGGAAACGAGGGAAACGGTCTGAAAGCAGAAACCGTTGAAAAGTGCAGTATAAAAGCCGTAATTCCGATGACAGGAAAAGCTGAGTCACTTAATGCGTCTGCAGCGGCGGCAATCTGTATGTGGGAACTTTTAAGGAGGTGAGTGCATTGGACGGCAACTACAAATACTGGATATGGCTTCAGCAAAGCTTGGGATACGGCAGTCATAAAATAAACGTTATCAGAAGATTTTATTCCTCAATAGTCGATTTTTACAACGCAGGAAAGCATGATTGGGAGCGTTGCGGCTGCTTCACAAAAAGAGAGCTTGAAAAATTATATGAAAATACTCTTGACGAAACAGAAGAAATTATAGACAGATGCGAATTATTGGGTTATAATATTCTGACACCGGACAGCGAGGATTATCCCATACAGCTTAAAGAAATTTATGACCCGCCCGCAGTACTTTATGTAAACGGTGAGCTTCCGCCGATGGGAAATACTCTTTCCATAGGAGTTGTAGGAACAAGGGAAGCAACACCGTCAGGTAAAAAGCTTGCGTATTCCATAAGCTTTGACCTTGCAAAAGCAGGAGTCAATATTATAAGCGGAGGAGCATTGGGAATAGACAGCTCCGCACATAAGGGAGCGTTGGACGCAGGAGGAAAAACCGTATGTGTTCTTGGCTGCGGTCTTAACTATAATTATCTTATGAGTAATGCAGGACTTAGAGCTGACATAGCAGAAAACGGAGCAGTCATATCAGAATATCCGCCTAATCTTGCACCATACAGGAACAGCTTTCCGAAAAGAAACAGGATTATTTCGGCACTTTCTCAGGGAATACTTGTCGTAGAGGCAGGAAAAAACAGCGGAGCTTTGATAACTGCTGCTAATGCAGCAGAGCAGAACAGAGATGTATTTGCAGTTCCAGGAAATCCGAGCAGCTTTTTGTCAGCAGGAACAAATGAGCTTATAAAGCAGGGAGCAACGCCTGTTACCAACGCATATGATATTCTCGGAGAATATCTTGGCAAATATTCGCTTACAATAGAGGAAAAACCCGTTTCTGCCGCTGAGAACGCAAAAAGTATTTCTTCAAATCAGATGAACAGGCAGAACATTCCGAAAGCAGCCGAAAAGATAAGGTTAAACTCTGATGACAAGCAGTTAAAAATGAACAGCACTGTCACGAGAAGCAGTAAGGATAAAAAAAGACGGAAAAGCAAAGAGGATAAGGAAACCGGAAACAGGCAGGAAACATCATTCAAAAAAATTCCTGCAAATCTTCTGAGTGATGAAGCAAACCTCGTTTATAATGCAATATGCGAAAATGTGTCAACCATTGACAGCATACTGCACAGAACAAAGCTTCCGATAAATAAAATACTCCAGTCAATAACGGAGCTTGAAATTTACGGGGCAATAGAAGCAACAAGAGACGGAAAGTATATTCCTGTCTGAATTTAAGGAGGATTATATGTCGAAGCTTGTAATAGTGGAGTCACCGGCAAAAGCCAAGACGATAAAGAAGTATCTGGGCGACGGATACGAGGTAATGGCATCTATGGGACACGTCAGGGACTTGCCGGCAAAGAAGCTGAGCGTTAATGTGAGAAAACATTTTGAACCGAACTATGAAATAATAGAGGGCAAGGAGGAACTTGTAAAAAAGCTTGAAAAAGCTGCAAAAAAATCAGAATGCGTATACCTTGCTACCGACCCCGACCGTGAGGGAGAAGCAATATCATGGCATCTTGCCTATATACTTGGACTTCAGCTTGACGAAAAAAACAGAGTTGAGTTCAACGAAATAACAAAAACAGGCGTTACAAACGGAATGGCAAGTCCTAGAAGCATAAATATAGATTTGGTGGACGCACAGCAGGCAAGAAGAATATTAGACAGGCTTGTGGGATATAAGCTTAGTCCTTTTCTGTCGAGAAGCATAAGGAGAGGTCTTTCGGCAGGAAGAGTACAGTCTGTAGCCGTAAAGATAATAATTGACAGGGAAAATCAGATAAAAGAATTCAAGCCTGAGGAATACTGGACAATGGACGCAAAGTTCATTCCAAAGGGAAGCCGAAAGGCATTTTCGGCAACACTCTATGCAACAGACGAAGGAAAGATAAAAATTTCCAATGAGGAAGAAGCTAAGAAAATTCTTTCAGAGCTTGAAAAGGAAGAAGAATTTATAGTTTCAAAGCTGAGAAACGGAACAAGAAAAAAACAGCCTGCACCACCCTTTACAACCTCAACACTACAGCAGGAAGCTTCAAGAAAGCTGAACTTCCAGTCCAAAAGAACAATGAAGGTTGCACAGGAGCTTTACGAAGGCGTAGAAATTCCTCAGATGGGAGCAGTCGGTCTTATAACCTATATGAGAACCGACTCGCTGAGAATTTCAAATGATGCCATAGCAGAGGCTGGCGAATATATAAAGGGAAGATGGGGAGAAAAATATCTTCCCGAAAAACCGAGAGTTTTCAAGACGAAGGCAGGGGCTCAGGACGGACACGAAGCAATACGTCCTACTATGCCCTCTCTTGAACCCGAAAAAATAAAATCCAGCCTTACAACAGACCAGTACAAGATGTACAAGCTGATATGGGAAAGATTTATAGCCTGTCAGATGGCTGAGTGCATACAGAAAACAACAAGTGCCGAAATAACAGGCGGAAAATACATTTTCAAAGCTACAGGTTACAGAGTGGATTTTGACGGCTTTACAACTCTTTATGTCGAGGGACAGGACTCCGAAGAAGAAAAACAGACGGAACTTCCGCCGCTTGAAAAGGATATGCAGGTACGTCCAAAGGAGATAGTACCCAATCAGCATTTCACGCAGCCGCCTGCACGTTTTACCGAAGCTACTTTAATAAAAACTCTTGAAGAAAACGGCATAGGACGACCCTCAACATATGCAGCAACCATATCGACAATAACTTCAAGAGGATATGTGAAGCGTGAGGGAAAAACGCTTTTTCCCACAGAGCTGGGAGAAGTATCAACAAAGCTTATGCTTGAGCATTTTCCCAAGATAGTAAACGTAAAGTTTACCGCACAGATGGAGGAAAGACTTGACAAGGTAGAACACGGTGAGGAGCAGTGGGCAGAGCTTCTCGAAAGTTTTTACGGTGACTTCAAGGAAACTCTCAAAAAAGCAAAAGAGGATATGAAAGACGTAAAAATAAAGGTTCAGGACGAGGAAACCGACATCGTATGCGAAAAATGCGGAAGAAAAATGGTCGTGAAAACAGGAAGATACGGAAAGTTCATAGCCTGCCCCGGTTATCCCGAATGCAAGAACGTAAAGAACTTTGTCGAAACTGTCGGAGTAAAGTGTCCTAAGTGCGGAAACGGCGAAATAGTTATGAGAAAATCCAAAAGAGGCAGAATTTTCTACGGCTGCAGCAAATATCCCGACTGCGATTTCGTATCCTGGACAGAGCCGACAAACGAGCGTTGTCCCAACTGCGGAGGAATTCTGTACAAAAGAAAAGGCAAGGTAACAAAGCTGTACTGTGCGGCAGAGGGCTGCGGCTTTTCAAAGAACTTTGAGGAAAACGGAGTATGAGCAGTATAAAGGTAATAGGAGCAGGACTTGCAGGCTGTGAGGCTGCGTGGCAGATTGCGTGTCGTGGAATAAAAACGGAGCTTTACGAAATGAAGCCCATCAAAAAAACACCTGCACATCACAGTGACGGCTTTGCGGAGCTTGTATGTTCAAACTCACTTAAGGCGGCAAGATTTGCCAGTGCGGCAGGTATGCTTAAACAGGAAATGCGTATGCTGGGTTCGCTTCTGCTGGAATGTGCCGATAAATGCAGCGTTCCGGCAGGCGGAGCACTTGCCGTAAACAGAGATGATTTTTCGGCTATGGTCACTGAGAAAATAAAATCTCACCCCAACATAGCCGTTATATCCGAGGAAATAACCGAAATACCGAATGACGGCATATGTATAATAGCTACAGGACCTCTTACTTCCGACTTGCTGGCTGAAAATATAAGGAACAGGTTTGGGGGAGCGTTGAGCTTTTTTGATGCCGCCGCACCTATAGTCACAGCCGAATCCATAGATATGGAAAATGCGTTTTCCGCAAGCAGATACGGAAAGGGAAGTCCCGATGATTATATAAACTGTCCGCTTGACAAGGAAGAATACGAAATATTTCACAGAGAGCTTGTAAACGCAGAAAGAGCAGCTCTTAAAGATATAGATGTCCGTAATCCGAAGGTTTACGAGGGCTGTATGCCGATAGAGGTTATGGCACAGCGTGGAGAAGATACAATAAGGTTCGGGCCTATGAAGCCTGTAGGACTTACAAATCCCAAAACAGGACACCGTCCGTGGGCTGTTTTGCAGCTGCGAAAGGAAAACCGTGAGGGTACACTCTATAATATGGTGGGATTTCAGACAAATCTTAAATTTCCCGAGCAGAAAAGAGTTTTTTCGCTCATACCTGCCCTGAAAAACGCTGATTTCGTAAGATACGGCGTTATGCACAGAAATACGTTTATAAATTCACCTCAGCTTCTGAATCCCGACTTTTCGCTGAGAGAAAATCCGAATATCTTCTTTGCAGGTCAGATGACAGGTGTCGAGGGTTATATGGAGTCAGGTTCAAGCGGACTTGTGTCAGGTATAAATGCCGCAAGACTTTTTGAAAATCTGCTGTCACTTACATTTCCAAAGGAAACTATGACCGGAGCTTTGGCTGCCTATATAAGCGACAGCTCAGTAAATGACTTTCAGCCTATGGGTGCAAACATAGGCATACTTCCTCCGCTTGCGGAAAATATACGTGACAAAAAGCTTAAAGCTGAAAAATTGGCTGAGCGGTCATTTTCGGTACTCGAAGCATTTATGGACGAAAACAGGATTAAGCTGTAAGTTCCGTCAACGCTCAGGCTGCGATTGCAGACCGCTTTTCGGATTTAATCCGAAAAGCGAGCTTTAATACTAAAGCTGGCAAAAGCTTTGCTTTTGCCGTCTGCAATCGCAGCGGTGCTGACGGAGGCAGAGATCCTGATATGGTAAACCGTTATTTGTTGTAAAGGAGGTCTTATATGAAAATTATAGTAGACGCATTCGGCGGAGATAACGCACCGTCAGAAATAATAAAGGGCTGTCAGCAGGCTGTTGAGGAATATGATGTAGACATAATTCTTACTGGAAACAGGGAGCTGATAGAAAAAAGTGCAGAAGAAAATTCCGTATCGCTTGACAGAATGAGCATAGTACATACCGAGGGGGTTATAACTCCCGATGACGAATCAACATACATACTCAAGGAAAAAAGAGATTCCTCAATGGGAAAAGGACTTGAGCTTCTGAAAAGCGGAGAGGGTGACGCTTTTGTATCGGCAGGCAACAGCGGAGCTTTGCTTGTAGGAAGCAGTATGATAGTAAAGAGAATAAAAGGTGTAAAGAGGGCGGCATTTGCACCCGTTATGCCCAAAAGAAACGGCTGCTTTATGCTTGCTGACGGTGGAGCTAACGTAGATGTAAGAGCAGATATGCTTTGTCAGTTCGGAATAATGGGTTCTATATATATGGAAAAGGTTATGGGAATAAAAAATCCACGTGTAGGACTTGCAAACGTAGGAACTGAGGAGCATAAGGGCGGAGTTCTTCAGAATGATGCCTACAGACTTCTGAGCGGCACAAATCTGAATTTTGTCGGAAATATTGAGGGAAGAGATGTCCCCGGAGATGCCTGCGATGTTCTCGTAGCGGACGGATTCAGCGGAAACCTCATATTAAAGACATATGAGGGAGCTGCAATAGAGATAATGGCAAGAATAAAGGCGATATTCGGAAAGAATATAAAGAATAAGATTGCAGCGGCGATGATTATGGGCGACCTTAAAGGACTTGCAAAGGAAATGGACTATCACGAATACGGCGGAGCACCCATTATAGGAATAAGCAGACCTGTATTCAAGGCACACGGAAGCTCCAAGGCAAGGACTATGAAAAATGCTATAAAGCTTACAAAACAGTTCACACAGGCGAACGTGATAAATGAAATAGAGAAAAATATAAGTATATACAAAACCGAAAATATATAGAACCGTAGGTGAAATCCGCAGTGGACGAAAAAAATGATTTTTCCCAGCTTGAAGAAAAGCTGGGATACAAATTCAGGGATATAAAATATCTGAGTACAGGACTTACACATTCCTCATATGCAAACGAGTTCAGAAAGCTTAATATAAAGTGTAATGAGCGTCAGGAGTTTCTGGGCGATGCGGTACTCAGCATAGTTGTATCTGATTATATATACAGGAACTGTCCTATGCTGCCCGAGGGAGAGCTTACAAAGCTGAGAGCTGCACTTGTCTGTGAGAAATCTCTTGCAGGTTATGCACGTTCCATAGGTCTTGGAAAGTATCTTTTTCTGAGCAGGGGAGAACGTCATACAAACGGTCAGGACAGACCGTCAATTTTAGCCGATGCCTTTGAATCGGTAATAGCAGCAATCTATCTTGACGGAGGAATGGAAGAAGCAAGAAAGTTTATATATAATTTTGTAGTCCCCGACATAAAGGGAGGAAAGCTGATAAAATCCAAGGATTACCGCCTTAAGGACTATAAGACAGCTTTGCAGGAGATAGTACAGAAAAATCCCGAAGAAAAGCTTGAGTATGTACTTGTAGGAGAAAGCGGCCCCGACCATAACAAGCATTTTCAGGTAGAGGTTCACCTCAACAGCAACGTTATAGGAAAAGGCGGAGGAAAAAGCAAAAAGGAAGCCGAACAGCAGGCGGCAAGAGAAGCATTGAGGTTGATGGGATATTGAAACATTCAAATGTAGCCATATTTGTACCGCATAACGGCTGTCCTCACTGCTGTTCGTTCTGCAATCAGGTAAGGATAACAGGAAAGGATAATCAGCCCAAAGCGGAGGACATAGAAACGGCAGTTATTACGGCAAAGGAAAGCAGAAGCTATAATCCCGAAAAATCCGAAATAGCATTTTTCGGAGGAAGTTTCACAGCGATAGAACGCAGCTATATGCTTATGCTTCTGGAAACAGCATATAAACACGTCAGTGACGGAAGCTTTGCAGGAATAAGAATTTCCACAAGACCCGACTGCATAGACGAAGATGTTCTCGGAATACTGAGGCAGTACGGAGTAACATCAATAGAGCTTGGGGCACAGAGTATGTGCGATGATGTACTTAATGCAAATAAAAGAGGTCATACGGCAGAAGATGTTGTGAAAGCGTCAGAGATGATAAAGAAATTCGGCTTTGAACTTGGTCTGCAAATGATGACGGGACTTTATCTTGCAACCGCAGAAAAGGATTTATATACAGCAAAGCGTATATGCGAGCTTAAACCTGCAACGGTCAGGATATACCCTACAATAATAATGAAAGATACCCTGCTTGCGGATTATTATATTCAGGGAATTTACGATACATACAGTCTTGAAGAAACTGTTGAACTCTGTGCGGAGCTTCTCTGTATGTTTGAGAAAAACGGCATAAAAGTAATAAGGCTTGGTCTGCACAATACCGATGATATTGCAAAGGGAATGCTGTCCGGAGCGTGGCATCCGTCTTTTGGTGAACTGTGCTTTTCGGTTCTTTACAGAAAAATCTTTGAAAGCTGTATAGAAAAAAATGCTCTGCCTGAGGGTATATATACTTTTTACGTAAACCAACGGGAAATATCAAAGGCTTTGGGTCAGAAAAAAAGTAACATAGCCTATTTCAGAAAAAAAGGCTATTCGATAAGCATAAAGGGCAGAGAAGATATTGAAAAATATAAAACTGAGTTTGTAAAAAATCCATGATAAAGCTGTATTTTGTCGGAGCGTAGCCGTGAAAATACAGCTTTGTGAGGGATTTGCGGCGATTGCAGCCCGTTTCGGACATTTGTCCGAAACGAGATTGTCGGTGGTAACCGACAATCTGACAAAAGCGTAAGCTTTTGTCGGCTGCAATCGCAGTTTGAGCGTAGCCGCAGACTGGGAATGAGTGTAGAAATGCGGCTTGCATAAAACCTTATGGAATGGTTAGGAGTTGAACAGACAGGTGCTTTTAAAATCGCTGGAGGTACAGGGCTTCAAGACGTTTCCCGACAAAACGAAGCTTACTTTTGACAAAGGCATAACATCAATAGTAGGGCCGAACGGAAGCGGAAAAAGTAATATAAGCGATGCAATAAGATGGGTTCTCGGTGAGCAGTCGCCGAAAGCTATAAGATGTTCAAAGATGGAGGACGTAGTATTCAACGGAACGGATTCCCGAAAGAAGCAGGGATATGCCGAGGTAACGCTTTCGTTTGACAACAGGGACAGAATGCTTTCATATAACGGCGATGAGGTTTCGGTAACAAGGCGGTACTACCGTTCGGGCGACAGCGAATATATGATAAACAAGGCAGCAGTAAGACTTAAGGATATTCACGAGCTGTTTATGGATACAGGGCTTGGACGTGACGGCTACTCAATGATAGGACAGGGAAAGATAGACAGTATAGTAGCGTCAAAGAGCGAGGACAGACGTGAAATATTTGAAGAAGCCGCAGGAATATCACGCTACAGGTACAGAAAGCTTGAAGCAGAAAGAAAGCTTCAGGGAACGGAAGAAAACCTTGTCAGACTTAGGGATATACTTAAGGAGCTTGACGACAGAATAATTCCGCTTGAAACGCAGTCAAAAAAGGCAGAAGCATTTCTGGAATACTCAAACGAGAAAAAGGAGCTTGAAACAGCTTTATGGGTAAATACTATAAAACAGTCGGCGGCGGTTCTGAGAGAGCAGGAAGAAAAGCTTGAAATAGCGGCTTCACAGCACAGGCAGGCACACAAGGCACTGGAGAAGATACAGAAGGAAAGCGAAGAGCTTTTTCAGAAAAACGTAGAATATAATACTAAAATTGAGAGCATAAGAAAAGAAGCTTCAGGCTATGAAGAACAGTCATTGCAAAAAAAAGCGGAAATATCGGTATCACATAACAACATAAAGCACAGTGAGGAAAACATAGCAAGACTTGAAGCCGAATTATCATTTCTTGCAAACTCCAGCAAGGATACTGAAAACGAGATAAAGGAAAAAAGGGAAAAAATCGGAAAATACAGACTTGATATAGAAAATCTGAAAAAAGAATATTCCGAGTGTGAAAATCAGCTTGCACAGCTTACAGACGATACCAGCCGAAATTCAAGACTTTTACAGGAAGCAGCATCAAAGCTTGCAGGTCTTACATCAAGAGCGGCTGATATAAAGGTTTCCGCAATGACCAGTATGGCATCGGTAAGCGAAGCAAAGGAGCGTACAGACAATCTTAACAATTCAAAAAGCATACGCATACAGAAAAGAAACTCTCTTAAAGTTCAGTGCAGTGAATACGAAGACAGATTATCTCAGGCAGAGGAACAGTGTACAAAGCTTAAAAATTCGCTTTCAGGCTGTCAGTTAAAGCTTGAAAGCAGAAAGAAAAAGCGTGACAGTCTTAAAGAAAAGGCAGACAAGCTTAATCTTGACTATCAGGAAAGATTAAGACGCATACGCATACTTGAAGATTTGGAGCGTAATATGGAAGGCTTCTATAACAGCGTAAAGCTTGTCATAAAGGAAGCCGACAGAGGAAATCTCAGTGGAATAAGAGGACCTGTATCGAGAATAATAAGCGTACCGCAGGAATATGCCGTGGCGGTAGAAACAGCTTTGGGAAACTCAATGCAGCACATAGTCACATCAGATGAAGAAAGTGCAAAAGCTGCAATCAATTATCTGAAACAGCGTGACGGTGGAAGAGCAACATTTCTTCCGCTTACTACCGTAAAGGGAAGTACTTTAAGCGAAAAGGGTCTTGAACAGTGCAGGGGCTTTATCGGAACAGCCTCAGAGCTTTGTTCCTGTAATGAGGAGTACACAGGCATTTTAAATTCGCTTTTAGGAAGAATAGCGATAGCCGATAATCTCAACAATGCCGTAAATATAGCAAAAAAGTATGGCTACAGGTTCAGAATAGTAACTCTGGACGGACAGGTGGTAAATGCAGGCGGTTCTCTGACGGGAGGTTCTCAGGGAAGAAAATCGGGACTGCTTTCAAGAGCAGGCGAAATACGAAAAAATAAGGAAACAGCAGAAAATCTGAAAAAGAATGCTGAGCAGTCCGCACAGGAATATGAATTGTCAGTAAAGGAATATTTTTCAGCCGAAGCCGAGATTACAGGCATACGTGCCGAACTTTCAAAATCTCAGGAAAACAGGGTAAAGACAGAAGCTATGCTAATAGGAAGCAAAACGGAGCTTTCAAATATGCAGTCTGCCCTTGATGAGCTTGAAAAGGAAATAGAAGCACTCAATCAACGCATAAAGGGTCAGTCAGACGTACACCGAAGCTCCCAGAAGGAACTTGAAACTCTTAATGCACAGATAAAGCAGGCTGAAAAAAACTCATCTTCACTGAATGAGGCACAGAAAAAGCTTTCGGAAGAAAGAGAAAAGCTGTCGGGGAAAATGCAAAATCTGCGTTTTGACATTCTTTCAGCCGAAAAGGACATAGAAAACATAGAAGCCGAAATAAAGCTTGCAGTTACAGGAGAAAATACAAAAAATCAGAGAAAGCAGAGTATAAACTCTGAAATAAAGGATTACAAGTCCAAAATTTCTGAAACTGAAGCTCAGATAAAGCTTTTGAATGATTTTATAAGCAGTTTGTCAGAAAAAGCCAAATCGGCTCAGAACAGGACTGACGCTTTAATCGCAAAAAGAATTGAAACTGAGGGTAAAATCTCAAAGCTGAGAAGTCAGGAAAGAGAAAAGCTTAACGAGCGTGAGGTTATCGGCAGAGAGCTTTCAAAGCTGGAGGAGCGTAAGGAAAATCTCCAGAAGCAGTATGACGAAATAATAAGCAAGCTGTGGGAAGAATACGAGCTTACTCCGAGAGAAGCCGAGCAGAAAGCAAAGCCGATAGAAAGCGTACCGACAGCCAAAAAACGTCTGAACGAGCTTAAAGGAAAAATAAAAGCTTTAGGCAGTGTAAACGTTTCCGCAATAGAGGAGTATAAGGAAGTATCAGAGCGTCACAAATTTATGACTATGCAGGTAAATGACGTTGAGAAGTCCAAAAACGAAATAATAAGGCTCATAGGCGACCTCACAAAGCAGATGAAGGAACTTTTTTCGGAACGTTTCAATCAGATTAACGCAAATTTCTCAAAGACCTTTGTTGAGCTGTTCGGAGGAGGAAAGGCACATCTTGAGCTTACAAATCCCGAAGATGTCCTGACAAGCGGAATAGAGATAATAGTACACCCTCCCGGAAAAATAGTAGTTCATCTTGAAGCACTGTCGGGCGGTGAAAAGGCACTTGTAGCCATAGCCTTATATTTTGCCATAATGAAAGTAAGTCCTGCACCGTTCTGCGTAATGGACGAGATAGAAGCCGCACTGGACGAGGTAAACGTAGACAGGTTTGCACAGTATCTCAGGCTTATGAACGAAAATACACAGTTCATACTCATAACCCACAGAAGGGGAACTATGGAAGAAGCCGATGTTCTGTACGGAGTTACAATGCAGGATAAAGGAATATCGAAGCTGCTGTCGCTGAAAGCTTCAGAGGTGGCAGGAAAGCTGAATATGAAATAAATCGGAAAAAAGGTGAAACAGAATGGGATTGTTCAAAAAAATAAAGGACGGACTTAAAAAGACAAGAGAAGCTGTCGTAAATCAGATAGACAGTATGCTGAAATCTTTCACAAAGATTGATGAAGAACTTTTTGAAGAGCTTGAAGAACTTCTTGTTATGGGAGATGTCGGAGTAAATACGGCAACGAAGATAACGGACGAACTCAGAAAAAGAGTAAAAAAAGAGGGAATAACAAATCCCGATGACGTTATGGGACTGTTAAGAGAGATAACAGCCGATATGCTCAGGGGCGGCGAAGAACTTAATATAAGCACAAAGCCCTCGATAATACTGGTAATAGGAGTAAACGGAGTAGGCAAGACAACCACGATAGGAAAGCTTGCAAAGTATCTGAAAAATCAGGGAAAAAGCGTACTTCTTGCGGCAGCCGACACATTCAGGGCGGCGGCTATAGAACAGCTTGAAGTATGGGCAGACAGGGCAGGCTGTGAGGTTATAAAGCAGAAAGAGGGTTCAGACCCGGCGGCAGTTGTATATGATGCAATATCGGCGGCAAAGGCGAGAAAGGCAGATGTAATAATAGCCGACACGGCAGGCAGACTTCACAACAAGAAGCATCTTATGAACGAGCTTGGAAAGATAAGCAGGATAATAGACAGGGAGCTTCCCGAAGCTGACAAGGAATTTCTTATAGTGCTTGACGCAACGACAGGACAGAATGCTGTAAATCAGGCAAGGGAATTCAAGAATGCGGCAGGCATAACAGGAATAGTACTGACAAAGCTTGACGGAACGGCAAAGGGCGGCGTAGTACTTTCGATAAAGGAAGAGCTTGGAGTACCCGTAAAGTTCATAGGAGTAGGCGAGCAGATGGACGACTTGCAGCCGTTTGACGCAGACGACTTTGCAAAAGCACTGTTCACCAAAGTCTAATCAGCAGTTGTTTAAGGGTTTCACCCTTAAAAATCCTGACCAAAGGCTCTGCCTTTGGAAACCGCAAGCCTTTGAAAAGGCTTGACCTAAACTTTATGGTTTATTAACAGGAGAGGATAATATTTATGGAAACATTTGTAATAGCAAGCAACAATCCCAAAAAGGTGCAGGAGCTTAACAGAATACTGAACCCTATGGGAATAACGGCAAAGACAGCAAAGGAACTTGGAGTAACTCTTGACGATGTGGAGGAAACAGGAAAGACTTTCATAGAGAACGCAAGAATAAAGGCAAAGGCGGCATATGAGCGTACAGGTATGCCGTGTATAGCAGATGATTCGGGACTTATGGTAGACGCTCTGAACGGAGAACCGGGAGTATATTCCGCAAGGTATTCGGGAGAGGGAGCGACAGACAAAAAGAATATAGAAAAGCTTCTGAGTAAAATGGAGGGTGTACCTCTTGCACAGCGTACAGCAAAATTTGTATGTGCGATATACTGTATTTTAGGAAACGGAAAGCAGCTCATATCATACGGCGAGTGTGTAGGAAGAATAGGCTTTGAACCGATAGGTGAAGGCGGTTTCGGATATGACCCTGTATTTCTGACTCAGGACGGAAGAAGCTATGCTCAGCTCACGGCAGACGAAAAGGACAAGATAAGTCACCGTGGCAGAGCGTTGACAGTATTGAAAAGTCAGATAGAAAAATATTATCTGGACAAATATTTTTCGGAGGTAAAATAATGCTTACAAGTAAACAGAGGGCATATCTCAGAGGACTTGCAAATCCTATTGAAACAATACTTATAATAGGCAAGGGCGGAATAACGGAAAATGTCATAAAGGAAGCTGACGAAGCTCTTGAAGCAAGAGAGCTGATAAAGGGCAGAGTACTTGAAAATTCCGATGTAACCCCTATGGAAACAGCCGACAGGATAGCCGAAAGCGTAAATGCCGATGTAGTGCAGGTTATAGGTTCAAAATTTGTACTTTTCAGGCAGAAGAAAAAGGAATCACAGTTCACTTTGCCGAAGAAGAAAGCTGAAAAGTAAAAACTTAAAATAAAAATTAATATTTCCGTGCGGAGGTGAAAAAATGAACTTTGAGGATTACAAGAAACTGATAAAGGAAAAAATGAGCAAGAAGCGTTTTATACACAGCGTAAACGTTGCAAAAGCAGCCGAGCAGCTTGCCGTAAAGTATGGGGGAGATGTCGAAAAGGCTAAAATTGCAGGTATTCTGCACGATATAACCAAGGAATCCCCTTATGACGAGCAGTTGAAAATAATGGAAATCAATGGTATAATACTTGACGATGTTCAGCAGTTTTCACCTAAGATATGGCACGCAATTTCGGGAAGTGTGTACGTAAGACGGGTTCTGAGAATAGAGGACGAGGATATTATCAACGCTATAAGGTATCACACGAGCGGAAGAGCCGGAATGAGCCTGCTTGAAAAAATTATTTTCACGGCGGATTTTATAGGGGAAGAGCGTGACTACAAGGGCGTTGAGATTATGCGTGAAAAGGCTAAAAGAAGTCTTGAAGAAGCTATGCTTTACGGAGTAAGCTTCAGCATAACAGACCTGACGGAGCGTCAGTGTGCGATAGACAGAAACACATTCGGACTTTACAACGAGCTTATAATGGAGCTTAGCAATAAAAAGAACAGGAAGTGAATTTGATATGACATCTCTTGAAACAGCAAGAATTGCAGCAAAAGCTTTGAGCGATAAAAAGGGACTTGATATAAGAGTAATAAGAATTAACGATATATCAGTTCTTGCAGATTATATGGTAATAGCCACAGGTACGAGCAGTACACAGGTAAAGGCGATGTCTGACAATGTTGAGTATGAGCTTGACAAGGCAGGAATATCGGTAAGCCATATTGAGGGTTACCGCTCCAACAGTTGGATACTGATGGACTATATTGACGTAATAGTTCACGTATTTATGGAAGAAGCAAGAAATTTCTATGACCTTGAGCGTCTTTGGAAAGACGGAGAGATTATAGATGTTTCCGATATATTATAATAACATAAAACTTTAATTACCCCGACATAAAGTTTAGGTCAAGCCTTTTCAAAGGCTTGCGGTTTCCAAAGGCGGAGCCTTTGGTGGGATTTTTAAGGGCAAAGCCCTTAAACGACACAGACGGGATTTTTAAGGGCGAAGCCCTTAAACACAAGGAGGAATAGAATTGAGGTACGACCACAAAGCCATAGAACCTAAATGGCAGGAAAAATGGGAAGAAAAGGGCGTGTTTCACGCAGAAAATAATTCGGAAAAGAAAAAATTCTATGCACTTATAGAATTTCCCTATCCCTCGGGACAGGGTCTGCACGTAGGACACCCCCGTCCTTATACGGCACTGGACATAGTTTCAAGAAAAAGAAGACTGCAGGGATATAACGTGCTTTATCCCATAGGCTGGGACGCTTTCGGACTTCCGACAGAAAACTATGCTATAAAAAATCACGTTCACCCCAGAACGGTAACAGAAAAAAATGTGGCAAGATTTAAAAAACAGATACAGTCACTCGGAATATCATTCGACTGGAGCAGAGAAATAAATACTACAGACCCCGACTACTATAAATGGACACAGTGGATTTTCCTCCAGCTTTTCAAAAAAGGTCTTGCCTATAAAAAAGAAATGTCCGTAAACTGGTGTACATCATGTAAGTGCGTACTTGCAAATGAGGAAGTTGTAAACGGAGTTTGCGAACGCTGCGGAAGTGAAGTAGTACACAAGGTAAAATCTCAGTGGATGCTCAGAATTACTGCGTATGCCGACAGACTTATTGATGACCTCGATTTGGTTGATTATCCCGAAAGAGTTAAGCTTCAGCAGAAAAACTGGATAGGTCGCTCATACGGTGCAGAAGTAGATTTCAGAACCTCGGCAGGAGATACACTCACAGTATATACAACAAGACCCGATACACTTTTCGGTGCAACATATATGGTAATTTCTCCCGAACACCCTATGCTCAGAAAATGGGAAAATATCATAGAAAATATGGACGAGGTAAAAGCATATCAGGCTGAAGCCGCTAAGAAAAGCGACTTTGAAAGAACAGAAGTCGCAAAGGACAAAACAGGCGTATGTATAAAAGGTGTAAGTGCGGTAAATCCCGTAAACGGAAGGGAAATTCCCATCTTTATATCAGACTATGTTCTTGTGTCATACGGAACGGGAGCTATTATGGCTGTTCCTGCACACGATACCCGTGACTGGGAATTTGCTCAGAAATTCAATCTGCCCATAATCGAAGTAGTAAAGGGCGGAGATGTAGAAAAAGAAGCCTTTACAAACTGCTCTACAGGAATTATGGTAAATTCCGATTTCCTTGACGGAATGTCTGTTGAAGAAGCTAAAAAGGCTATTACGGAGTTTCTGACGGAAAAAGGCATAGGACATTCAAAAACGAACTTCAAGCTCAGGGACTGGGTGTTCTCACGTCAGAGATACTGGGGAGAGCCTATACCTATAGTTCACTGCGAAAAATGCGGATATGTTCCGCTTTCCGAAAGTGAGCTTCCGCTGACACTGCCCGATGTTGAGTCATATGAGCCTACCGAAAACGGCGAATCACCGCTTGCAAATATGACGGACTGGGTAGAAACAACCTGCCCTCACTGCGGAGGAAAAGCTTACAGAGAAACAGATACAATGCCTCAGTGGGCAGGCTCATCGTGGTATTTCCTCAGATATGCAGACCCCCACAATAGCGAAGCTCTTGCAGGAAAGGACGCTATAGATTACTGGACGCCCGTAGACTGGTATAACGGCGGTATGGAGCATACAACACTTCACTTGCTTTACAGCCGTTTCTGGCATAAATTCCTGTATGATATAGGAGTAGTTCCCACAAAAGAGCCTTATGCAAAGAGAACAAGTCACGGTATGATACTCGGTGAGGACGGCGGCAAAATGAGCAAGTCCAGAGGCAACGTAGTAAACCCCGATGAAGTCGTTGATGAGTACGGTGCGGATACTATGAGATTGTACGAAATGTTCATAGGCGACTTTGAAAAGAGTGCCCCCTGGGATCCTAAGGGAATAAAGGGCTGCCGCAGATTTATAGAAAGATACTGGAATTTGCAGGATATTCTTACTGACGGCGACAGCATAAGACCTGAACTTGAAGCGGCATTCCATAAGACTATTAAAAAAGTCGGTGACGATATAGAAAATATCAAGTTCAATACGGCTATTGCAGGACTTATGTCACTTATAAATGAGATAAACGCAAAAGGCTCGGTAACAAGAAAAGAGCTTGAAATATTTACAATTCTGCTCAATCCGTTTGCACCTCACGTTACGGAAGAAGTATGGGAAAAACAGAACCTCGGAAACGGTATGGTAACGGAAAACTCGTGGCCTGAGTACGATGAAAGCAAGTGCGTTGAAAATACGGTTGAAATCGTAGTGCAGATAAACGGAAAAGTTAAAATCAAAATGAACATTCCCGTTGATATTAAGAAAGAAGCCGTACTTGAAATGGCAAAGTCCGATGAAAAAATCATTCCTCTGATTAAGGACAAAAATATCATAAAGGAAATATATGTTCCGAAAAAGCTTGTAAACATAGTTGTAAAGTAATGTCAGAATAATTACGCCGCCGCCCTCACGTTAACGTGAGGGCGGCGGCTTTTTCCACAACAGCTTATATTTTATTTTTACTTTTTACTTGATTGTCATATGATTTTTATTTATAATTGTATAAATGATAAATTATGACAAAAAAAGAGGTGATAATATGTCAGTAAAAACACAAGCAACAGTTTCGCTCATTATAAATTTTCTTATTGCGGCGGTAACAACAGGTATAATTATTTCGTATTTTTTCACGGAAAGCACTTTTATTAAAAGTACGACAGAGATATTCAGATTTTTTACCACGGACTCCAACATTCTGGCAGCAGTTGCAGCAGTTGTTGTAATGATATTCGATATAAAAATTATCAGAGGAAAGACAGAAAAAATACCTCAGGCGGCGATATTTTTCAAGTTTGCAGGTACAGCCTGCCTTATGATTACGTTTCTTACAAGTCTGTTCTATCTTGTGCCTATGTACGGATTTTCTTTTATATTCGGAGGAACATTCTTTCATATGCACCTGACAGCTCCGCTGATGTCGCTTTTCTCGTTATGTCTGTTTGAAAAGAGTGACAGGCTCAGCTTTATAAAGTCACATCTTGCCTATGTGCCTATGGCTGCATATGCTGCGGTATATTTTGTAATGGTAAACGTAATCGGAGAAGCAAACGGCGGCTGGAGAGATTTGTATTCTTTCGGCGAAAACGGAATTGTATTTATAACAATCGCTATTATTGCTGAGGATATAATAGTTGTCAATCTGCTGAGAATTGCTTATAACCTCGGAATAAAAAAACAGAATAAACAGTCGGACAGCAATAATTGACGGAAATAAATACGTTTTTCCTTATCATCTTATTGTTAAATATTTTCTTAAATTTATACGTAAGTCTTGACACCTACAAGAATATACTGTATAATATTCCGTGCAAGTGTATGCAATATTACCCAGTGCCACAAGGCGGATGGGAGGGAAGATAGATGGCAGAAATCAGAATAAAAGATAACGAATCTCTTGAAAGTGCACTCAGAAGATTTAAAAAGCAGTGTGCAAGAGCAGGAGTTATTGCTGAGGTGCGTAAAAGAGAGGCTTATGAGAAACCTTCCGTAAAGCGTAAGAAGAAGTCTGAAGCAGCTCGTAAGCGTAAGTTTAAGTAAACTTTTTTATTTTAGTCTAACAAAGGACGAGCCTTGGCTTGTCCTTTTGTGCTTTATATGAGGAAGAAAAAATTGAAAACTCTGTTTTTTAAAAGCCTGACGGATATAGAAATATCCGTACTTAAAAATCTTGAAATAACGTGCGTTTTGCTTGACATAGACAACACGATAAAGCCTTACGGAGCGGAAAAGGCAGATGATGACTGCGTTATCTGGATAGAGGAAGCAAAAGCGGCAGGCATAAATATAATATTGTGTTCAAATAATTACAGGCGGAATGTTGAGCCGATAGCCCGACAGCTCGGCTGTGATTTTGCAGCGTTCTGTCTGAAGCCGTCACCGTTCGGATATTTCAGAGCTTACCTGAAATCGAAAACAAAGATAAAAAATATTCTTATCATAGGCGACCAGTTTTTCACCGATATACTCGGAGGAAAGCTTATGTTTATAAAGACATTTCTCGTAGACCCCATTTCTGAAGAAAGTGAGGGTTCGACCGTAAGGCTGAGAAGAAGGCTGACAAAACCGTTTACTGACAGAATAAGGAACAGGGAAAACATATACTGTAAAGGAAGTAAGAAAAAATGAAAAAGAAAGTACTGCTGTTGCTCGGCCCTAACCTTAATCTTGTGGGAATAAGGGAAAAATCCGTATACGGAGAGGTAAATGCAGAAACAATAGAAGATAATGTAAAAAAATACGGTGAAAGTATAGGTATAGAAGTAACGGTGTTCCAGTCTAACTGGGAGGGTGCATTGATTGACGAAATACATAAGGCACGTACTGTTTATGACGCTGTTATAATAAATCCCGGAGCATTGACACACTATAGCTACGCACTTCACGATGCAATAAAGGGAGTAAGCATACCCTTCATAGAAGTGCATATGTCCAACATACATCAAAGAGAAGAATTCAGGCATAAGTCCGTAACCGCTCCTGCGTGTGTGGGACAGATAGCAGGCTTTGGTGCAAAAGGATATGAGCTGGCACTTTCATATATTGCGGAAACGGAGCTTTGATTATGGAAAAAAGAATATCCCGTCTGCAAAAAAATATAAAGGGTGACGGAAAAGCGTTTCTTATAACCTCTGGCGTAAACAGGTTCTACCTTACAGGCTTTTCATCATCAGAGGGAGCAGTGCTTGTAACAAGGAAAAATGCTTATCTGCTTGTTGATTTCCGCTACGGAGAGGCAGCCGAAAAAACTGTGAAAAGCTGTAAAACTGTTGTGTTCAGAAAGCTTTTCGACAGTATAAAACAGATATGTTCAGAGGAAAAAATAAACGAAATATTTGTTGAAAGAGAAAGCGTTACTCTTGCAATAGCCGACAGGTATAAAAAAGCGTTTAAAGGCTTTGGGGTTACTATTTCTGATGACGGAATACTCGATACCTTGCTGTGCAATTTCAGAAAAGTAAAAAGTAATGACGAAAAAGATATGCTCAGAACGGCTCAGCGGATTACAGAAGAAGCTTATACAGAGGTTCTTAATTATATAAAGCCGGGGGTCGAAGAAAGAAAAATTGCTCTGGAGCTTGAATATCTTATGAGAAAAAAGGGTGCTGATGGTGTTTCTTTCGACCTTATAACAATATCAGGTAAAAAGACATCTTTGCCTCACGGTGTTCCAGATGACAACGCAGTTAAAGAGGGAGATTTCTTTTTAAGTGATATAGGTGCTTTGTACAGGGGCTATCACAGCGATATGACAAGAACCGTTGCTGTAGGTTATGCCACTGACGAAATGCGTAAAATTTATGAGATAGTTCTTGAAGCTCAGATTTCTGCTTTGAAAAAGGTCAGAAACGGAGTAAGGGCAGGAGATATAGACAGCACTGCAAGAGGTATCATAGAAAAATACGGTTACGGCGATAAATTCGGACATTCAACGGGTCACGGAGTGGGTCTTGATATACACGAGCAGCCGTCAGTTTATAAAACCAATGATACGATACTCAGCGAGGGAATGATTATAACCGTAGAACCCGGCATATATCTTCCCGATAAGTTCGGAGTAAGAATTGAGGATATGCTTGCCGTCACCAGAAACGGCTGCGATAATTTTGCGAGTATTGATAAAAATTTGATTGTATTGTGATATAATATACGGGTTTGAGCTTGATGTTGCGATTGCAGACCGTTTCGGACGAATGTCCGAAACGAAATTTCAAGCTCAGGCTTGAAATTTGGCAAAAGCGTTAAGCTTTTGCCGTCTGCAATCGCAGTATGAGCGAAGCCGAAAACTTATTATTGTTTAGGGAGTGTTATTTTGCTGAAAACAAGCGATTTTTACTATGAGCTTCCGAAGGAGCTTATCGCACAGACACCCGCACAGCCAAGGGATTCATCAAGACTTATGGTTATAGACAGGAAAAGCAAAACCGTAGAGCACAAGCATTTTTACGATATAACGGAATATCTTAAAGAAGGTGACTGTCTTATAGTAAATGATTCAAGGGTGCTGCCTGCAAGAATTTACGGAACTAAAAAAACGGGAGCTAAAGTGGAATTTTTATTGTTGTCGCAGTCATACGGAAATGTATGGGAATGTCTTACGAAGCCGGGTAAAAAAGCAAGAGAGGGTGACGAGTTCAGCTTTGGCGATGTAATGAAATGCAGGGTCAAAGAGGTGCTTGAAAACGGAAACAGACTTGTTGAGTTTGAATGTAAGGAAAACTTTTACTCTGCACTTGATAAGGTAGGACAAATGCCGCTGCCGCCGTATATAACAAAAAAGCTTGAGGACAAGGAAAGGTATCAGACCGTTTACAGCAGAGAGCTTGGCTCAGCGGCAGCCCCCACGGCAGGACTTCATTTTACACCTGAACTTATGCGTAAAATTGAGGATAAGGGAGTAAAAATAGGCTATGTAACTCTGCACGTAGGACTTGGAACGTTCAGACCCGTAAAGGTTGATGATGTAACAAAGCATAAAATGCACTCTGAGCATTACGAAATGCCTGAGGAAACTGCACAGCTTATAAACCGTACAAAAGAAAGCGGAGGAAGAGTTATAGCGGTAGGCACAACAAGCTGCCGAACGCTTGAAACCGTTGCAGGAAAGCATAACGGAAGAGCTGAAGCCGATGAAGGTTTTACCGATATTTTCATTTATCCGGGATATGAGTTCAGGCTTTTGGACGGACTTATAACTAACTTTCACCTTCCAGAAAGTACGCTGATAATGCTTGTGTCCGCGTTTGCGGATTACGATACAATTATGGAAAGCTATAAAATAGCAGTGGAGGAAAAGTACAGATTTTTCTCGTTCGGAGATGCTATGGCTATATTCTGAAAAGAAGCAGAGTACGTCTAACACTGCGATTACAGACCGTTTCGGACATTTGTCCGAAACGAGATTGCAGGCTAAAGCCTGCAATCTGACAAAAGCGGAACGCTTTTGTCGTCTGCAATCGCAGTATGAGCGAAGCCGTCTGATTATGACAAAACAGAAAGGAAAAATACATTTGTTTAAGCTGATAAAAAAAGAGGGTTATGCAAGACGTGGTGAACTGAGTACGGTTCACGGAACGGTTCAGACACCCGTGTTTATGAATGTTGCTACCTGCGGAGCTATAAAGGGAGCAGTAAGTGCGTTGGATTTGAAAAAAATAAAGTGTCAGATACAGCTTTGCAACACATATCATCTTCACCTCAGACCTACGGACGATGTTGTAAAGAAGCTCGGCGGACTTCACAATTTTACCCGCTGGAACGCTCCGATACTTACGGACAGCGGAGGATTTCAGGTGTTTTCGCTTGCAAAGCTCAGGAGCATAAAGGAAGAAGGCGTATATTTTTCTTCACATATAGACGGCAGAAAAATCTTTATGGGGCCTGAAGAAAGTATGCGTATACAGTCAAATTTAGCGTCAACTATAGCTATGGCATTTGACGAATGTATAGAAAATCCTGCGGAGTACAGCTATACAAAAAATTCTGTTGCAAGAACAACACGCTGGCTTGTACGCTGCAAGGAAGAAATGGAAAGGCTTAATTCTCTGGATACTACAATAAACAGAGAGCAGATGCTTTTCGGAATAAATCAGGGTTCTACATATGACGACATACGAACAGACCATATGAAAGAAATAAGGGAGCTTGATTTATCAGGATATGCAATAGGAGGGCTTGCGGTAGGAGAGCCTGCCGAGGTAATGTATCACGTAATTGAAAATGTTGAAGAACATATGCCGCAGGATAAGCCACGCTATCTTATGGGAGTGGGAACTCCCGTAAACATACTTGAGGCTGTATACAGGGGAATTGATATGTTCGACTGCGTTATGCCAAGCAGAAACGCAAGACACGCACATCTTTTTACGTGGAACGGAATAAGAAATATCCTTAATGCAAAATATACGCTTGATACCAACCCGATAGATGAAAACTGTGACTGTCCCGTATGCCGTAATTTTGACAGAGCGTATGTACATCATCTTTTCAAAAGCGGCGAAATGCTTGGTATGCGTCTTGCAGTAATGCACAACCTTTATTTCTATAACAATCTTATGGAGAAAATAAGAAAAGCGATAGATGAAGATAGATTTACAGAGTTTTACAATCATTACAGAGAAATTCTCGGTAAAAGAATATAGCCTTTGAAATTTGCTATTGAATTGAACAAAAAATATGATATAATTTACCTGTTGATTTTTGAAAACTGAAAGGATTGAATTTTTAATGAAGAAATTAGTTGCTGCATTGTCAGGAATTATAGCATTGTCAGGTCTTACAGCCTGCGTTCCCACATCGGGCGAGCAGGGACAGGAAGCAAATAATCCTGTAAGTATGATTATGATGGTAGTATTTTATGTAGTTATACTCGGAGCTATGTATTTCCTTTTTATAAGACCCAGCTCAAAGAAGAAAAAGGAAGAGGAGCAGATGAGAGAAAGCCTCGAAATCGGAGATGAAATCATCACGATAGGAGGAATTACGGGAAGAGTTGTAAACATAAAGGAGGACGGTGCTTTTATAATGGAAACAGGCCCCGACAGAACAAAAATACTGTTCCAGCAGTGGGCATTGTCATCAATAGTTACCGAAAAAAATCTGAACGAAGCAAAGAACGACAAAAAGGACAAAAAGAAGAAGGAAAAGGCTGAAGAAAAATAATATCTTATGCTGAAAGCCAAAGCCTTTTTTAAGGTTTATGTACGTTCTTGAAGTTTTGCACAGAACGGGCGATTGCAGCCAATCAAAATACTGCGTATTTTGATTGTACAAAGTGCAGGCACTTTGTACCCCTGCGGATTAAATCCGCAGGGGGCTGCAATCGCCCGACTATGTTTCAGCAACAGCTTTTTACCCTATAAAACCACAGAAAAATCTTTAAATTAAGTAAAAATAATGAAAATAATAACATAGTATTGACAAAACCGAATATATTTTGTATAATACCGCACGTACGTAAAAAGTGAATAAAGCAACTGACTTATCAAGAGTGACGGAGGGAACAGGCCCGAAGAAGTCCGGCAACCTGCTGCAAGCAGTAAGGTGCCAAATCCTGCGGTGAAGCCGAGAGATGAGAGAAAAATATAAAGCCTTTCGGTGACAGACACCGGGAGGTTGTTTTTGTTTGCATACAGTTTTTTACAATCTGACAAGCAAAGGAGAAGGGAAAATTGGTAAAGCATTTTTTTACATCGGAATCGGTAACTGAGGGACATCCCGACAAGATATGCGATCAGGTTTCTGATGCAATACTCGATGCAGTTCTGGAGAAGGACAAGGAAGCACACGTAGCATGTGAAACCACCGTTACAACAGGTATGGTACATATTATGGGAGAAATATCGACCAAGGCAAATGTTGACATACCTCAGATAGCAAGAAACGTAATAAAAGAAATAGGATATAACAGCAGTGAATGCGGATTTGACGGAAACACCTGTGCGGTAATAACATCACTCGATACGCAGTCGGCAGACATAGCTATGGGAGTAAATGAAAGCTATGAGCTGAAAGACGGAGAAAATCACATCTATAACAGCATAGGAGCAGGAGATCAGGGAATGATGTTCGGATATGCCTGCGATGAGACACCCGAGCTTATGCCTGCGGCAATATCATATGCTCACAGACTTGCGAGAAGACTTACCGCTGTACGCAAAAGCGGAGAGCTTGACTATCTCAGACCTGACGGAAAAACTCAGGTTACAGTAGAGTACAACGATGATAAAATAGTAAGAATTGAAGCAATAGTTGTATCAACTCAGCATGACGAGAGCGTAACACTTGAGCAGATAAGAGCGGACATCAGAAAACACGTAATAGAGCCTGTTATTCCTTACGAACTTATTGATAAAGACACTAAGATATTTGTCAACCCTACAGGAAGATTTGTAATAGGAGGTCCTGTGGGTGACAGCGGACTTACAGGAAGAAAGATAATAGTAGATACCTACGGAGGATTTTCCAGACACGGAGGCGGAGCATTCAGCGGAAAAGACCCTACAAAGGTAGACAGAAGTGCGGCATATGCGGCAAGATATGTTGCTAAGAACATAGTAGGAGCAGGAATAGCAAGAAAATGTGAGGTACAGCTTGCATATGCAATAGGTGTGGCGAAACCTGTTTCCGTATTCGTGGATTCGTTCGGAACATCGGAATACACAAACGAGGAACTTGCAAATGCCGTAAACAAGGTTTTTGACCTCAGACCGGCTGCGATTATAGAAAATCTTAATCTCAGAAATACAAAGTACAGACCTACGGCGGCATACGGACATATGGGACGAGAAGAACTTGGCGTATCGTGGGAAAAGACGGACAGAACCGAAGAACTTAAAAATGCCTTAAACGTAAAATAAATTTTAATTTTTATTTAAATATGTACTAAAAACCGAATATATATGTTATAATAGCCAAGGAGATTTTTCTCCTTGGCTGTAATTGTAATTATTGAGGAGTATGCCTATATGAAGAACGGAATTATTTTTGACCTTGACGGTACACTCTGGGATTCTGCAGAAACGGTAACGAGAGCATTTAACGATGAAATAAAGAATTATGATGATGTTGACTATACGCTTACAGAAGAAGTTCTTAAATCCCAGATGGGGAAAACCGCTGAGGACATTTCCAAAGTATTTTTCCCGAATACCTCAAGAGAACGTGCGATGGAGCTTATGAAAATATGCGATAATCGTGAATGCAGGTATCTTTCGGAATACGGAGGAAAACTTTATCCTAATCTGGAAAAAACTCTTGGAGAGCTTACAGAAAAAGGAATAACTCTTTATATTGTCAGCAACTGCGGAGAGGATTACATAAAAGCCTTTTTCAAGGCTCATAATCTTGCAAAGTACTTTACGGATACGGAATGTCACGGAGGTACAGGCTTGTCAAAGGGGGAAAACATAAAACTTATATATGAAAGAAACAATCTTGACAGGGCTGTATATGCAGGTGATACTCAGGGGGACTGTGATGCGTCGCATTTTGCGGGTATTCCTTTTGTCTGGGCTGAGTACGGCTTTGGTCTTGTAAACAGTGCTGACTATACAATAAATCGCATAGATGATATTTTAAAGATTGCAGAAAATATTTTCAGATAATCAGTCTGAACTTTGACACCATAAAGTTTAGGTCAAGCCTTTTCAAAGGCTTGCGGTTTCCAAAGGCAGAGCCTTTGGTGGGATTTTCAAGGGCAAAGCCCTTGAACTCGTATTTTTCGGTGGTGAAGATTACTTGAAATTTAGGGTTACGGCTATGTTTTTTGCTGCTTCGCTGCTTCTGTGTTCATGCGGAGCGGTGTCGGGCAGCGGAGATAAAAAATTCAGTGCAGATACAACAGACCCGTTCAGAGGGCTGAGAGTTTCATTTCACGGAGAACCTGAAAAGGGTTTTGCCGATTTTGACACAAGTAATTGCGAAATCTTCATACGTGATAACTTTGAGTTTGAATGTAAAAATAACGGAAATCTTTCAAACGGAGAAACAGTATCGGTAAAAGCGTCAGTCAGAAACAAAAATATCGGGAAAAGCCGTTTGGGTTCTGCCGCTTACGAAAAAGAATATATCGTAACAGGAGTGGATTTTTATCCGACAGCAATTGAGGATTACGAAAAAGAAGCTCTGAATAAAGAAATACGCCGTATTGCCGATAAGTTTATCTCTGAAAGCATAAATAACTTTCATATGCTGTACGACAGCGGATTTGACCGCACAGGCTGGAGCAGAAGCGGTTCGTTCAGTTACACCTACACATATTACGATATTAAAATGCTATATACATTCCATCAGAAAGAGCATAAAAAGAACGCATATTTCGTATTGTACGAGCTTGAAAACAGCATAGTATGCACTGAGGATATGGATAGCAGCTTTGAAGCACCTATGAAAAAGGGCGAAAATGACAGGGGAACGGCATATGTTCTGGTAGGACTTACCTCTGTAAGAGCTACAGGTGATAAGATATTCAGGGCTGATTCAAATGCGGAAGGTATGAAAGCAATAAAAAAAGTGTTTGACAGCAAGGAGGACGCTGAGGATTACTGCAGATACGGCGGCGATTATAAGATGGTGTACGAACTTTTTGTGTAATGCTGTCTGTATACAAAATCATAAAAAGTTTAAGGCAACAAGAATGACCTTATGCAGATAATAAAGGAAGGACGAATAAGATGTTAGGCAATTTCAGTTATGTAAATGCAACAAAGCTTTATTTCGGTGATGATTCACTCAAATATCTGAACAATGAGCTTCCGAAGTACGGAAAAAATGTACAGCTTGTATACGGAGGCGGTTCGATAAAGAGAAACGGCATATACGATGCAGTTATTGACATACTCAGAAAAAACGGAAAGAACGTCGTTGAGGACGGAGGGGTTATGCCCAATCCCACAGTCGATAAGCTCTATGACGGAATAAAGACAGCACGTGAAAACAATATTGACTTTATTCTTGCAGTAGGGGGAGGCTCATGCTGTGACTACGCAAAGGCATTGTCGGTATCGGTAAACTGTAAGGACGAACCGTGGGACAAGTACTATATCAGATTTGAAGACCCTGACTGCGAGATAATTCCTGTAGGCTGCATACTTACAATGGCAGGAACAGGTTCTGAGATGAATGCAGGCTCTGTAATAACAAACCATTCTCAGAAGCTCAAGATAGGCCGTGTTTTCAAGGAAAACGTAATGCCGAAGTTTTCAATATTAAACCCCGTATTCACATATTCCCTTCCCAAGCGTCAGATGGTTGCCGGAATATACGATATATTCAATCATATATGCGAGCAGTATTTTTCGGGAGATGATGACAACACCAGCGACTATATAGCTGAGGGACTGATGAAATCGCTTATAAACAGCTCATATAAAGCACTGGAAAATCCCGAAGATTATGAAGCACGTTCAAATATAATGTGGACGGCGACATGGGCACTTAATACCCTTATATCAAGAGGAAAATCCACGGACTGGATGGTGCATATGATAGGACAGGCTGTGGGGGCTTACACGGACGCTACTCACGGAATGACTCTTGCTGCGGTATCGCTGCCCTACTACAGAATGATTATGCCCTATGGAATTAAAAAATTCAGACGTTTTGCAGAGCAGGTATGGCAGATTGATACCAGCGGAATGACAGACAAGCAGGCAGCAGAAGCAGGTCTGAATGCACTGGAAACGTGGATGAATAATCTCGGTCTTTGCCTGAGAACAGGAGAGCTTGGTGTCGATGAATATATGATTGACGGAATAGCAGACGCAACCATCATTCTTAACGGAGGCTACAAGGTTCTTACAAAGGACGAGGTAAAGCAAATTCTTAGAGAAAGCCTCTGATACATTGTAGACTGTCAGACTGAGTGTGCGATTGCAGACAATAAAAAGACGTACGTCTTTTTATTGTCTAATTGCCGAGGCAATTAAACTCCTTGCGGAATATTCCGCAAGGGTCTGCAATCGCACTGTGCGTTGCTTCAGGTATGGCTGTATACCGCAAATTCCGTTTGTATACGGAATACAGACAAAAAGTGAGGTAATAAAGCGAGGTAATATTGATGAGAAAAACAGAAAAAAAAAGAAATATTTTTCTGTATGCCCTGCTTGTCGGGGTTGTTTTGTTGAGTGCATTTATTTTTACGGGCTGTGGAAGAGTTAAGATAAGCATAATATCGTCAAAGCTTCTTGATGTTCAGATAGGAGGCTGCAACGGTCACGGAACGGCGATTCTTTCGCTTAATACCGAGAATGTTGAAAAGGAACTTGCAAAATATAAGGAAAATGAGCATTACTCGGAAATAAAAAAGCTGCTCAACGGAATAAAGTTTGAGTTTGCAAATAAAAATCAGGACGGAAAGCTCAAAAACAATGAAGAATTTGACGTTGTTGCATCATATGACAAATATCTTGCGGAAAGAGCAAATGTTGTAATGGAGGATACGACACTCACATGTACGGCAAAAAATCTGTCTGACGGAGAAGAGCTTGACGCATTCAAAAATCTTAAAATTAAGTTTGCAGGAACGAACGGAAAAGGTACGGCAAAGCTGGATACCGGAAACTGTTCTGAGGTTGTAAAAAACTGTGTGAAATTCAAAATAGAAAGTGCAGACAAATACCTCTGGAACGGAGATACCGTTACAGTATCCGCAAAGGAAATTGATGACAAGCTGAAGAAAAAAGGATATTTCCTCAAGGAAGAAACAAAAAAATATACCGTGGAAAAGCTTGCAGGCCCGAGAACATCACTGGATGGTGTTGATACTGAAAATCTGCGTGAAGAGATGAACAAAGAGATGAAGTATCATATGCAGAATGATTATTACATATTTGACTGCGACTATACATACGCAAGCGGAAAAAAGAGGGATTTAAGCTCATTTGAATGTACATATGACACAAGCTTTTCGCTGGAAAAATACCAGTACATATACTTCAGAAAGGATATAAGCAACAACAGTCTTATAGCATACTACAAGGTTACTGTGAACTTTGTAAGCAATGAGGATCAGAAAAACGTAGGCAAGGGCTGTACGGCTATGAAGAAGGGCGAAAAGGATAAGGGAGTTGCATATGTTGCGATTTCTACAAATCCGCTGAAAATGGATTCAAATAATCAGCTTGACAAGAACAACTATATATACTTCAACAGTGCAAGCGGAAAGACAATCCCTGCAATTCAGAAACAGCTTGGTATAACAACATACACGTCCGAATATTTTGACAAGGACTTCAATCTGACAGCGTATGCCGAACCTGAAACCGAGCCTCCCACACAGGCTCCTACAAAAAAGCCGACAGAAAGTGAACAGCAGTAACTTACTTCAAAATTTCTGATATATTTTGAAGAAGTATATGGTATAATTGCAGAAATAAGGTTAAATATACTTAAAGAAAAGGTCTTGTACGCATATTTTAAGATGATATTCGGTTTCTGTTCCTGTCATATAAAGAAAATTATGTGTATAAAATAAGATTTATTGCTATATTTTAGTTGAAAACGTAAGTGTATGTATGTTATAATGATTACATATTCGGAAAGTAGGTGTGCTTTTATGGCTGATTTATGTTACGGTTGTATGAAAGATACGCACGGTGAGCAGATTTGTCCTCACTGTGGTTTTTCGCAGGACACGGAGCAGTTCTCGCCGTTTTTGCCATTAGGAACAGGATTGGAAAACGACAGATACACTGTAGGCAAGGTTCTTGATACCAGGTCGGACAGCGTAAGATATATAGGATATGACAACAAAACGGAAAAAATAGTAGAAATACGTGAGTTTTTGCCCGAAAATCTGATAAGAAGAACAGAGGGAAGCTCTGTTGTCACTGTAAAAAAAGGTTGTTCGGGAAAATTCAACGCTTTGAAGGACAGCTTTGCCGACATAGGACAGGCTGTTATGAACCTCGATGATAATGACAGCATAGTTAAGGTAGAAAATGTATTTCAGGATAACAATACGGTGTATACTGTAAGTATGTATGAAGATGTGATTTCGTTTGAGGATTACGTCAGACGAAACGGCGGACACCTTGAATGGGAAAGTCTGAGATCATTGGTAAAACCGTTCCTTGAAGGAATGATAACACTCTCAGAAAGCGGAATGTATCATCTGGGTATATGTCCGTCAAATCTTCTGTTTGTTTCGTCAGAGGGAAGGCTCAGACTTGATGACTTTGCCATTCGTGAGGTAAGGCAGAAAGGAAACGCAACAGAAGCTGAGCTGTTTTCAGGGTGCAGTGCCCCCGAACAGTATGAGGAAGACGGCGAGCTTGACGCTGTAACAGATGTTTACGGTTTCTGTGCATCTATGTTTTTTGCTCTTACAGGAAAGCTTCCGCTTGACGCTTTGAAAAGAAAAGAGGACGGCCGTCTTTTAATGAGTACAAGCATAGCAAAGAAGCTTCCGCCTTTTGTAATATCGACACTGGCAAAGGGACTTCAGGTAAACAGGGCTGAAAGAATATCTTCTTTCAGAGAGCTTGCCGAGCAGCTTTCGGCAGCACCTACTGTCAAGGCTATGCAGGACGAAATATCCAGAACGGTCGAAGTACCCGATGAGAAAGCACCTCAGGAGGAGAAGGGCAAAATAAGCAACTTCAGGGTAGGAGTAATATCAATGCTCATAGCCCTTGCCGTGTTCGGAGGTCTTGGATACCTGTGGTATTCAAAAAACCCGCTTGACGGTATGTTTGACATAAACAATGAGCCTACACAGAGTGCTACTATGTCATCTGAGGCTATGCCGGAGGACTTTACTTATGCCGCTGACAGCGAATATTTCCGTGTACCCGATTTTATAGGAAAGACATGGGAGGAAGCAAAGACTGTAGCAGACAGCAGCAATGAATATGCAATATACAAGGCTATAGATGAAGAATTCAGCGATACTGTACCAGAAGGTAAAATATGCAAGCAGACTCCCGATGCTCAGAAAACTGTTTCAAGAGGAAATGACGGCGTAACGATAACCTGTACCATAAGCAAGGGAACACAGTACAGAGAGCTGCCTAAGATTCAGAATGTCAACAAGGACGTTGCGACAGAAAATCTTGTTAAAAACGGATTTGTTGTAAATTCAACTCTTGGTTACAGCGACAGCATTCCGGCAGGAAATGTCATCGGCTACTCAGGAAACATAAAAGAGGGAGATAAGCAGGAGTACGGCTCAGCTATCACGATAAACGTAAGTCTTGGCAAGAAGCCCGAAAGTGCTACGGAACAGACGTTTGTCTATAAGGACAGAACAGCTCCCGCAATTCAGTAATATAATTCCAAAATTTAAGCCACCGCAATAAGTGATTGTTGGTGGCTTGTTTTTAGTATTTAATTTTGTTTTTGTGCTTTTTATTTGAGAAAAGCGGAAACAGCGGCTTGCGGCTATACTGAAAAGGCGATTGCAGACATCAAAAGCAAAAGCTTTTGATGAACAGCAGGCTCAAGCCTGCTGTTCCGTTTCGGACTTGTCCGAAACGGTCTGCAATCGCCACATATAGAAGCAACTTACATCTTTTAAAACATATAATAAAATTAGGGATTTATATTATCTTCTACCATTTTTATCAGATTGAACATAGCAGCCGAATATTCGGGATACTGTTCCGAAAGTGTTTTCTGAGAAAGCTCAGGAGCATTTTTACCGGCAGGAGCTTCATGATTTTTAGTGCCTGTTCCGTTTGAAAGTGCGTATATCTGGGTTTCCTTCATATGCTGGTATGCGGAGGAATATCCGCAGTATGTTTCCTTTGGAAGCGAGAACACCGCCTGCGGATTTTGCGAATTTGAAGAGTATAGAATGCGGAACATCTTGTAAACAGATGTCATAAGGTAGTCGGATACCGCAATTTCTATATCCTTGTTGTGCGTACTTTCGGCAACATCAAAGAGCAGGTTTGTAGAATTTTGTATGAGCTTCTTGTTAAGCTGTGAAAGCAGATTGCCGTAGTTTACGGAAGCCTCACTGCCTGAAATATCGTCAATAGAGATTTTTGCACCGTTTCTTTCTATCGTCTTTCCGAGAAGAAAGTCGCAGGAAACACCGTAATATTCCGAAGTTTTGATAATAAAGTCAAGACCGCATTCTCTTATTCCTTTTTCGTAGTGAGAGAGCAAAGCCTGTGAAATACCCAAATCGTTTGCAACCTGTTTCTGGCTCAGTTTTTTTTCTTTTCTCAAAAGTGTGATAATTCTTGAAAATTCAGTATTCATAAAAGATACCTCTCAAAATAGAATTTCGGCATACCGCAGAAAGCGGAAAATATACGAACAGTATAATACAAAATAAACAGTTTGTAAAGAACAAATTTAATTATATGAAAAAATAATCAAGGAGAAATTTTATGCAGTCTTACTATATACATTTCATACGTCACGGAATGACCGTGGAGGATAACAAAGGTAAATACATAGGTCAGACAGATGTTCCGCTGTCGAAAAAGGGAATAGATGATTTAATAAAATATGATACACTCTATAAATACCCCGGTGTCGGAGCGGTATATACAAGTCCGCTGTTAAGGTGTGTGCAGACGTGCAATATTCTGTATCCTAACATAAAGCCCGAAGTGATACGTGACTTTGCGGAATGCAACTTTGGCGAATGGGAAGGAAAGACTGCAAAAGAACTTGCAGGAAATCCGAAATTTGTACAGTGGCTTGCAAATTCGAGAGATAATGCACCCGAAAACGGAGAGAGCGGAGCAGAGTTTACAAGAAGAATATGCAGAGCTTTTGAAAAGCTTGCAGGTGAGCTTATGAGCAGCGGAAAAACGGAAGCGGCAGTCATAACTCACGCAGGAGTAATAACAACGCTTATGTCTGTATACGGACTTCCGCAGGCAGAGGCATATAAATGGAAGATGGATAACGGCTTCGGATATTCTGTCAGGATAACACCTTTTCTGTGGATGAGGGACAAGGTGGTTGAGGTATATGACTATTGCCCGAGAGAGATTGAGCAGGAAGAATAATATATATCGGGGAGATGATTTTTTGCTTGGAGAGAACGAAGAACTTCAGCCATTGGGAAACGGAATAAACGTGATAGTAAGTGAAGAACATCATTTTTTTACGGATACGATAATACTTGCGGATTTTTCAAAGCCGAGGACTTATGAAACGGCTGTGGAGCTTGGAACAGGCTGCGGAACTATACCGCTTATATGGAGCAGGGAAAATCCGCCTAAGCACACATATGCTGTAGAAATTCAGGAGAATGCGGCAGATATGGCAAAACGTTCGGTTGAGATGAATGCTTTGGAGAGCCGCATAACGGTAATGAATGAGGATTTAAGAGAGCTTAAAGGAAAGCTGAATTTCGGTTTTTTTGATGTAGTGGTATGCAATCCGCCGTACAAGCCTCTGGGAACTGGGATAGTAAGCAGCGGCAAATCGCATTCGATAGTAAGACACGAAAACACCTGTACCATAGAGGACGTAATAAAAACAGCATCATCTCTTCTCAGGTTCGGAGGGCGTTTCTGTATGTGTCTGCGACCCGACAGGCTCACCGAAAGCCTTATGCTTATGCGTAAATATCTTATAGAACCGAAACGGCTCAGAATGGTACAGCAAAGAAAGGATAAAGCACCCAAGCTCTTTCTTGTTGAGGGAAAGCGAGGGGGAAAAGAGGGCGGACTTAATGTTATGCCTGTACTGCTTATTGAAGATGAAAGCGGTAATTTTTCCGAAGAGATGATGAAAATATACGGAAGCTTCAAGGAAGTGAAATAAAGAATGTCTGGTATATTATATGTTGTAGGAACACCGATAGGAAATTTAGGGGATATGTCCCCCAGAGCGGTTGAAACGTTGGAAGCGGTTGACTTTATAGCAGCAGAGGACACAAGAGTTACATTGAAGCTGCTGAATCATTTCGGCATAAAGAAGCCTATGATAAGTTATTTTGAGCATAACAAGTATGAGCGTGGAGAGATAATCTGCCAAAGAATAATATCAGGTGAGAACTGTGCAGTGGTTACAGACGCAGGAATGCCTTGTATATCCGACCCCGGAGAGCTTCTTGTAAAGCAGTGCCGTGAATACGGAATAAAGGTATCAGCCGTACCGGGAGCAAGTGCGGTAATAACGGCACTTGCTGTATCGGGTCTGCCTACAGGAAGATTTACATTTGAGGGTTTTCTCAGTGTAAACAAAAAAAGCCGCCGTGAACATCTTAATGAGGTGAAGAACGAAAAAAGAACTATGATATTTTACGAAGCACCGCACAAGCTCAATGCAACGCTCAGAGATATGCTTGAAGCGTTCGGCAACAGGAACATAGCCATAGTCAGGGAACTTACGAAAATTCACGAGGAGGTTATTAAAACCACTCTTGAAAAAGCCGCTGCTGAATATGCTGAAAATCCATTAAAAGGAGAGATAGTGCTTATAATAGAGGGTGCAGGTGATAATTCCGAAAAAGAGGAATATACGCTTGATGAAGCGGTAGAAATGGCTGTCAGAATGTCTGAGGAAGATAATATATCTCTCAGCGAGGCGGCAAAGAGAACGGCTAAGCTTACAGGCATAAAAAGAGGTCTTATTTACAAAAATACAGTTGAAAGAGATGATAACAATGAGGTACAATGAAGCAATTTCAGCGATAAATTCGCTTATGCTGTTCGGGTCACGACCCGGACTTGACAGGATTATGAAGCTTCTTGATATAATGGGCAATCCGCAGGATAACCTGAAATTCGTACACATAGCAGGAACGAACGGAAAAGGTTCTACAAGCAAGATGATTTCATCGGTGCTTACGGACGCAGGCTATAAGACAGGCTTATTCATATCGCCGTATATAATAGATTTCAGAGAGCGTATGCAGATAGATGGTCAGATGATAAGCAGGGAAGATGTTGCAAGATGTGTAGCCGAAACCTATCCGATACTGAAATCTCTGAAGCAGGATGGTATAATAATTACCGAATTTGAGTATATAACAGCACTTGCATTCAAATGGTATTATGAAAACGGCTGTGATATAGTAGTCCTTGAAACAGGTATGGGAGGACTTCTTGACAGTACCAATGTTATAAAGGATACTCTCGTTTCCGTAATAACATCAATAAGCTATGACCATACAGCGATACTCGGAAACACCATCGAAGAAATTGCCTTTCAGAAAGCAGGCATAATAAAAACGAACAGCAGAACAGTATATTTTCGTCAGGACGAATCAGCGGATACCGTAATAGAAAACAAGGCAAAACAGGAAAACAATAAATTATTCTATGCCGATAATCTCAAATTTGAGATTACAGAAAAAAATCTTGAATACACAAAATTCATATATGACGGTTCGGAAATAAAAATAAAGCTCATAGGAAAGCACCAGATAAAGAATGCAAAGCTTGCACTTTGTGCATTGAACGTACTGAAAGATGAATGCAGTCTGAACATCAGCAAAGAAAACATTGTATGTGGCTTTGGTAAGGCGGATATGCCTGCAAGACTGGAGCTTATCTGCAAAGAACCTGTTGTGCTTATTGATGGGGCACACAATCCCAACGGAATGGAAGCACTGTCCGAGGCAATAAGACAGTATATCCCCGAAAAAAAGCTTGTCTGTATAATGGGAATGCTCAAGGACAAGGACAGCAATTCTTCACTTGAATATCTTGACGGACTTATAGACGCAGTAATAACTCTCGAACCCGATAACCCTAGAAAATGTACAAGCGAGGATTTGGCAGAAAAGGCAGTAAAATTTTTCGATATGGTTTATCCTATGGATAATTTTACAGAAGCCATAAACAAGGCTCTTGATATGGCAGGTGAAAGCGGAGCGGTATTGGTATGCGGTTCACTTTATCTTGCGTCACAGCTTCGTCCGTTAATAGTAAGATGTCTTAAAAAGCGTGGAAAAGATACCTTGATTGACATTGAAAACTGATATTTTTTTCAGGCTCTCTGCGGTAATATATTAATTGCAGAGGAATTTGAAAACAGGCTGAATTATAAAAACATAAGTTTCGTAAAATAAACCTTAAAGTTTAGGTCAAGCCTTTTCAAAGGCTTGCGGTTTCCAAAGGCAGAGCCTTTGGTCAGGATTTTTAAGGGCGAAGCCCTTAAACTCACAAAAACTCTTCTGTCATCAGGGCAGAAGAGTTTTTTAAATTAGCAAAAGGACTGAAAAAATATGTATGTACAAACGGTTATGTCGCAGGGGGATTTGACGGCAATGCTTATAGGTGATATAGACCACCATACGGCAAGGGAAATGAGAAAAGAGATAGATGCACTGGTAGAAAAATATCACCCGACGCTTTTAAGACTGGATTTTTCGGCGGTGCAGTTTATGGACAGCTCCGGAATAGGGCTGATAATGGGAAGATACAGACTTATGAAGCTGATAGGGGGAAGTCTGCTTGTATGCAACGTGCCTCCTCACATAAAAAGAATAATAGACTTATCGGGAGTAGGAACGCTGGGCGTTTTGGAATACAGAACAAAGGAGGCTATGAAATGATAAAGATAATAAACGAAATGAAGCTTGCTTTTGACAGTAAAAGCTCAAACGAAGCGTTTGCTAGAAGTGCCGTAGCAAGCTTTGTAATTCAGCTTGACCCAACAATATCGGAATTGTCAGATATAAAAACAGCGGTATCGGAAGCAGTGACAAACGTAGTTGTACACGCATACGGAGATAAAATAGGCAGCGTATATATCAGAGTTCAGATAACCGAAAACAGCAGCGTAATAATACAGGTAAAAGACAAAGGAATAGGCATAGAGAATATAGAACAAGCTATGCAGCCTATGTTTACCACGGGAGGGAGCGAAAGGGCAGGTCTGGGATTTGCCGTAATGCAGAGTTTTATGGATAAAGTCAAGGTTGTATCAAAGGTCGGAAAGGGTACAAGCGTTACTATGGAAAAGTACATAATGCCGAAAATATCAGCAAAGAAATCAGTATGAACAGAGATAAGTTTATAGAAGAAAATCTGGGACTTGTACATTCCTGTGCCAAAAGATTTAAAGGAAAAGGAATAGAATACGATGACCTGTACAGTGCAGGCTGCATAGGTCTGATAAAAGCCGCCGATAATTTCGACTTTGACAGAGGCTACTGTTTTTCGACATATGCCGTTCCCGTAATTCTCGGAGAAATACGAAGGCTTTTCAGGGACGGGGGAGCAGTCAAGGTAAGCCGCAGTGTCAGGGAGCTTTCGCTGAAAATAAACAGAACAATCAGGGAATTTGAAGAAAAAAACGGTTATGAGCCTTCCGTTATGCAAATATCGGAAATAACAGGAACAGAACCTCAGCAGATAGCGGAAGCCATAAATGCGGCGGCATATCCCGTTTCCCTTACATTTGATTCAGATGAAGGGGAAAAGCAGATTGATATTCCGGTAGCAGGCCCTGAGGATAAAATGACGGAGCTTATGGCACTTCGACAGATTATACTTAATCTGAACGCTGAGGAAAGAGAAATTATACGGCTTAGGTTTTTTGAGAACAAAACACAGTGCGAAACAGGCAAAGCTATGGGAATATCACAGGTGCAGGTTTCGAGAAAGGAGAAGAAGATAATCGAAAAGCTTCGTACAGACCTTACACTATAGCAGCCGTACTCACCGTGAGTACGGTACTTTATTTATTCTATCTCCATTCACCTGAAAAGCGTGTCAAAAATATTATTTTCCATATCTGCAATATTATAAATATCATTAAGTACATTTGATCCACATTGTGCCGTTCGGTTTCAATACACGACGGCACATTTTAATCCAGCGTCTGTTAAATTTATGTTTTTCTTCTGTTCCATCAATCTTATCCCAGTCACCCTTATTTACGGAAACAACCCTTCCTCCGCTGAACGTAATACCGTTGTTTGAAAGAAAATAAGGCGGATCGGCAAATATCATATCAATTTTTTCGGGAAGCATTTTTTCCAATGCTTCAAATGTATCCGCAAGATACAATGCTGTGTTTATATCGCAGTAACAGGGCTTTAGTCCTTCAAAAAATCTGCTCATATCAGTAATTGGTTATAAGTACTTCCTTTCCAAATCTTTTGCCTGCATTTCTGTTAATCATTCGTTTTACATCGATTGACTGTATGTTATATCCTTTATAAAGAGAATGTACTAAAGGAACATCATTGTTGGAAAGCATGGCTTTTGCTCCGATTTTGTCCAGTTGTCTGAAAAGCTCAGCTAATCTTTGATGATCTTCAGCAGAAAAGCCTCCTGTTGTGTAATCCGTAAATGAGGCGGTAGCACTTTCAGGTACATAAGGACTGTCGAAATATACAAAATCTCCTGCTGCAACACTTTCACACGCTTTTTCAAAATCAAGGCAGGTTATGGTAATATCAGAATTACGAAGATATTCAGATACAGCTCTTATATTATTTTCGTCAATGGATTTTCCGCTTACTCTGTTGTTGTAAGGGACGTTGAACAATCCCTTGCTGTTCACACGGTACAGACCGTTAAAGCAATGCTTGTTAATCCATATCATAAGAGCTGCACATTCGGCATCAAAGTCACCCTGTGTGATTTTGATGTTATACTGTTCACGGATATTATAATATATCTCTTTTGTGCAAGGTACGGAATCCATTTCATTGATCCTGACAATAACACTTTCAACATCATTTTTTAATTGCGTGTAGAGATTGACAAGCTGTTGGTTCACATCATTTACAAATGCCTGCGGTGGGGAAATGCCTAAAAGAACAGCTGCACCTCCCACGAACGGCTCATAATAATTATTGTATTTGTCTGGCATATTATCTGAAATATATTCCAATAGCTGAGTTTTTCCGCCTGCCCATTTGAGGACAGGAGTCATTTTTTTGTCTGACATTCCGAAAGCACTCCTTTCATAATTAATTTTAACACTTCAAAAGAGGTTTGTCTACTGCCTTGAAGCTGAGAAAATAACACAAAATTAAGATTGACAATTATTAAGTATAAGGGTAAAATATTATGATAGATTGTCAGTAAAGATTTGAGATGAAAATTGACTTGGAGGAATAGTCTTGATGGATTTGAAGGAAGAAATACAGAAACGAAGAACCTTTGCAATAATTTCCCACCCTGATGCAGGTAAAACAACGCTTACAGAAAAGCTTCTGCTTTACGGAGGAGCTATAAATACGGCAGGCTCTGTAAAGGGAAAGAAAACATCAAAGCACGCAGTTTCGGACTGGATGGAGATAGAAAAGCAAAGAGGAATATCGGTAACATCATCGGTATTGCAGTTCAGATATGACGGATACTGCGTAAATATACTGGACACTCCGGGACATCAGGACTTTTCCGAGGATACTTACAGAACGCTTATGGCAGCGGATTCGGCTGTAATGGTAATAGACGGCTCAAAGGGCGTTGAAAATCAGACAAGAAAGCTTTTCAAGGTATGTGTTATGAGGAATATACCCATAATAACGTTCATAAACAAAATGGACAGGGAAGCTATGAACACGTTTGATTTGCTCGATGACATAGAAAATGTACTCGGTATACACACCTGCCCCGTAAACTGGCCTATAGGCTGCGGAAAAGAATTCAAGGGAGTATACGACAGAAAAACCAGAAAGATACTGAAATTTACGGGAAACGGAACGAACAACGGTCAGAAAGAGGTAGACGAAGAAATAATAAGCATAGATGACGAACATCTTGCCGATTATATAGGAGAGGATCACGCAGAAACACTGCTGGAAGAGGTTGAACTTCTGGACGGTGCTGGAGATGATTTCGATATTGAAGCTGTGCGAAGCGGAAAGCTTACGCCTGTATTTTTCGGCTCTGCACTGACAAATTTCGGAGTTCAGCCGTTTCTTGAAAATTTCCTCAGGCTTACCACATCACCTCTGCCCCGAAAGACAGACAGTGAGGAAATAGATCCGCTTTCGGACAGTTTTTCGGCATTTGTATTCAAGATACAGGCTAATATGAACAAGGCACACCGTGACAGAATAGCCTTTATGAGAATATGTTCGGGAAGATTTGACAAGAATATGGAAGTATTCCATGTTCAGGGCAATAAGAAAATGAGATTGTCACAGCCTCAGCAGATAATGGCACAGGAGAGGGAGGTTGTGGACGAAGCATATGCGGGAGATATTATAGGAGTATTTGACCCGGGTGTATTTGCAATAGGCGATACAATATGTATGCCGAACAGGAAATTTAAATTTCAGGGAATACCCACATTTGCCCCTGAGCATTTCGCACTTGTAAGACAGAAGGATACAATGAAGCGAAAGCAGTTTATAAAGGGAACAAGCCAGATAGCTCAGGAGGGAGCAATACAGATTTTCCGTGAGCTTGGTTCGGGTATGGAAGAGGTAATAGTAGGTGTTGTGGGAACGCTTCAGTTTGATGTTCTCGAATACAGACTTAAAAATGAGTACAATGTGGATATTATTATGAATATCCTGCCGTACCAGTTTATACGCTGGATTGAAAACGAGGATATCGACCCTAAAAAGCTTGATTTAGCTTCGGACACAAAGAAAATTCAGGATTTAAAAGAAAACAATCTGCTTCTGTTTACTAGCGAATGGAGCATAAACTGGGCATTGGAGCATAACAAGGGTCTTGAATTAAAGGATTTCAGCGAAAATTAATCGTAATTTTATCATAGGCATAAAACTGTTTTAAAGGTTTTGTGCCTTTTTTCGGCTTGAAATTTATAAGAAAATATAATAAAATAATCCTGAAAAATAAAACAAATATGTTCAAAAGATAACAAAGGCGAGGATTTTTTCGATAAACAAGACAGGAGAAATACATATGGATTATATAAAATTAAGCAAGAAAATTTCACATATGCTTCGTCATGCTCCGCTGAAATACGGTCTGGAGCTTGATAATGACGGATTTGTGCCTGTGGAGCATCTTCTTGGTGCGATAAACAAAAACGGTGAATACAGCGTGACGGTTACATCAGACGATATTCAGCATATAATTGATACCTCTGATAAAAAGCGTCTGGAAATGACGGACGGTAAAATCCGTGCATTATACGGTCATACCGTGAAAGGACGCATACATATGGAAACGGTGATACCTCCCGATATTCTTTATCACGGGACTTCTCACAAGGCGTGTATAAAAATTATGACCGAGGGTCTGAAGCCTATGAAAAGACAGTATGTACATCTTTCTTCCGATATTGATACGGCAGTACTTGTCGGAAAACGCAAGGAAAAATGCCCCATAATATTAACTGTTGATGCAAAAAGAGCAAATGCGGACGGAGTAATTTTTTACAGAAGCGGTTACGATAAAATCATACTTGCAGATTTTATTCCGTCTGAATACCTGAGCATCAGGGAACAGAAATCATAAGGAAGTGCTGTTTTTGTTTGGAGCTTTTCTGTTTTCTTACACTTATTCCGTGCTGAAATTTGTGCATTTTTCAGATTTGCTCATTTATACAGTTGAATAAATTGTATTTATATGATAAAATTCAGGGTATATAAAAAATTTTCAGGAGTTGATATATTATGGAATATATTTTCAGTGACAGGGTGAATACGCTCAAGCCCTCAGCTATAAGGGAGATTTTCAAGTATGCGGCAGACCCTCAGGTAGTATCGCTTTCGGCAGGAAATCCTGCTCCGGACGCATTTCCCTGCAAGGAAGTAGCTGAAATTTCCGCAAAAATTCTTTCCGAGCGTCCCATAGAAGCCCTCCAGTACAGCGTAACAGAGGGATATGCACCTCTCAGAGAGCATCTCAAAGGCTATATGAAGCAGAAGTACGGCATAGGTACTGAAAATGACGAGCTTATAATCACATCGGGAGCACAGCAGATTATGGATTTAGCGACAAAATCTCTCTGCAACGAGGGTGATACGGTAATATGCGAAGCTCCCAGCTTTATCGGTTCGCTTAACTCGTTCCGTTCATACAACGCAAAGCTTTGCGGAGTACCCGTTGAATCAGACGGAATAAATACCGAAATTCTTGAGGAAAAGCTTAAAAGTGAGAAAAACGTAAAATTAATATATGTAATACCGAACTTTCAGAATCCGTCAGGCGTAACAATGAGCTTTGAAAAGCGTAAGAAGGTATATGAGCTTGCAAAGCAGTACGGAGTTATGATACTTGAAGATAACCCTTACGGCGATTTGCGTTATTCGGGTGAGGATATACCCTCTATAAAGTCGCTTGATAAGGACGGAATAGTTATATATTCGGGTTCATTCTCTAAGGTGCTGTCACCCGGAATAAGAGTAGGATGGTGCGTTGCTCCTGCACCCGTGGTACAGAAAATGGTAGTATGCAAGCAAGGCTCAGATGTTCATACAAACATATGGTCACAGATGGTAGCGTATGAGTTTATGACAAAGTACGATTTTGAGGGACATCTTGACAGGCTCAGAAGTCTTTACAGAAAGAAAGCACAGTATATGATGGATTTGCTTGATGAGTATATGGTACCCTACATTACATATGATAAGATTGATGGCGGCTTGTTTATAATGTGTAAGCTTCCCGATTACATAGATATGCTGAAATTCTGTAAGGAGGCAGTTATGAGAAAGGTATGTGTTGTACCCGGAAACGCATTCCTTACCGATGAAAACGAGCTTTGCCATACATTCAGAATAAACTTTTCAACACCTACCGATGAACAGCTTGAAAAGGGTATAAAAATACTCGGAGAGCTTTTAAAGGAACTCTGCGAAGCCAAGGAGGAAAATTAAAATGAGCGAACAGGCAGCACAACAGCAGACTCAGGAAAGAAAAAAAGTAATATTCAGTGCGATACAGCCTACAGGAACAATCACACTCGGAAATTATCTGGGAGCATTGAAAAACTGGATAAAGCTTCAGGAAGATTTCAACTGTATATATGCACTTGCCGATTTACACGCAATAACGGTAAGACAAGAGCCTGCAAAGTTCAGAGCAAATATATATGAAGCATATGCACTTCTTCTGGCTTGCGGAGTTGATTTGGAAAAGAGTCTTTTCTTTATACAGAGCCACGTAAACACACACGCACAGCTTGCGTGGATACTTAACTGCTATACTCAGTTCGGAGAGCTTTCGAGAATGACGCAGTTCAAGGACAAGTCCGCAAAGCATTCAGACAACATAAACGCAGGCTTGTTTACATATCCTTCTTTGATGGCAGCCGACATTCTGCTTTATCAGGCAGACCTTGTTCCCGTCGGTGCAGACCAGAAACAGCATCTTGAGCTTACAAGAAATATTGCAGAAAGATTTAACGGCATTTACGGACATGTTTTCAAAGTTCCCGACCCATATATTCCGAAAACAGGAGCAAGAGTAATGTCGCTTCAGGAGCCTGCAAAGAAAATGAGCAAGTCTGACGAAAATATAAATTCATATGTGGCAGTTCTGGACAAGCCCGAAGTAATAATGAAGAAGTTCAGAAGAGCCGTAACCGACAGCGAAGCCTGTGTAAAATACGGCGAGGGCAAGGACGGAATAAACAACCTTATGGGAATATATTCCGCAGTAACGGGAAAAACAAACGAGGAAATAGAACAGGAATTTGACGGAAAAGGCTATGGTGACTTCAAAACGGCAGTCGGAGAAGCTGTAGTAGAGGAATTAAGACCCATACAGGAAAAATTTGCACAGTTCATAAAGGATAAGGCATATTTAAAAGAATGTTACGAAAAATCCGCACAGACAGCGGAAAAAATATCACAGCGTACACTTGACAAGGCAGCAAAGAAAATAGGATTTGTACTTAAATAAAAGTTAAAAAATATTTCTTATCCCTTAAATTACTATGAGTGACAGAAAAAATATAAAAAATTACATCTGTGCCGCCATAGCGGTTATAATTATAACCGCTATGGCGGCGGCAGCCGAAGCTTTCGGTTCAAAAGAGATAATCTTTCCCGAAATAGCTGCAATATGTCTTGGGGCTTTTATTGCTCCGAGGCTGGCGTGGAATACCTCGAAGCTGAGAATGCTTGTATGTATAGCAGTATGTGCCTTGTTCGGATATATAATATCAGCCTTTTTACCTGTAACGATATATTTCAAGCTTCTGACGGCTTTTATAATCGGAACAGTTGTCCTTGTGTTATCGGAAACAGGGTTTGTTCCTATGCTTTCAGCGATAATACTTCCCGTTGTAATAAAAACAGACAGTATCATATATCCTGTTTCAGCAACACTTCTCACATTGAGCGTTACTGTTATATTGTATCTGCTGGAAAAAACAGGAATAAGAGAAAAAAGAGCTTTTATTCCTCAAAAAACCGATATAAAAAACAGTTATACCATTCTTTTAAAAAGATTTGCGGTATATTCGGTACTGTCGTTTATTTCCGTACAGACAGGCTTTCTTATTGCACTTGCACCGCCGCTTGTTGTGGCTTTTACCGAGCTTTCAAACGTATCTTGCCCTGCAAGAAAAATACCTTTAAAAATCTGTCTGCTAATATCCCTTTCAGCTTTTACGGGTGAAGCAGTAAGGTATGCAATTTGTCAGACTATGGGATTTTCCCTTTTTGCAGGAGTTTTTATATCCGTAATAGCTGTAATAGCCGTTTTAATGCTTGCAAAGGTTTATATGCCGCCCATTCTTGCTATTACGGTATTGGCATTTCTTCCGAACGAGGTTAATATTCCTTTGTATACGCTTCAGATAACCGCAGGTTTTTCTGTTCTGATGATATGTGCATTGTTGTTTTTCAACGATAAGATTAATGATAAATAAAGTAACGGGGTGTAATTAATATGAAAAATCCTTTTTATCCCAAATTCATTTATGAAATAAATACTTCAACTGAAAATATACTCGATGAATTAAAGAACAGAACTTCAGAAGAAAGCGGACAAAATGCTGATTTCTACAGCGGAGAATTTGAAAGCAATACATTCACAGTCAATGTAGATACAGGAACAAACTCACTGAACAGGGGAAAGGTATTTAATCCCGTTATTCAAGGAAAAATTAACGAGCATAACGGAGTATCAACATTACATACGGAAATAAATTGCAAGGCATTTTACGCATTTTTGCTTTTATGGAATGCTTTGGCACTGATATTTTCATTTGCGATTTTTCATTCGTGGATATATTGGATAGTAATGGCATTGTTCGGAACAGCCGTAATATCATTTCTGGAACATATAAAATACAGAGATGCAATAGAAAAAATTGAAGATATTGCAGAAAACATAAATAATAAAAAGTAAAGGAGAGGACAGAAAATGACCTTTTTAGAGCTTGCAGAAAAAAGGTATTCATGCAGAAAATTTTCCGACAGGAAAGTAGAGGAAGAGAAAATAGAAGCACTTCTTAAAGCCGCACAGCTTGCACCTACGGCAGTAAACTTTCAGCCGCAGAGAATACTTGTTATTACAGACAGGGAAAAAATAAAGTCACTTGACGAAAACGGCTGTACGAGATATACTTTTAATGCTCCGCTTATGATGGCTGTATGCTATGACAGGGAAAAGTCCTGGAAACGAAGCTTTGACGGCAAGGACGAGGGTATAGTAGATGCAAGTATCATAACAACGCATATGATGCTTGAAGCTGTAGAGCTTGGTCTTGGAAGTACGTGGGTAGGAGCTTTCGACCCTGCAAAGGCAAGAGAAATACTTGAAGTACCTGAAAATTATGAAATAGTATCGCTGCTTCCCATAGGCTATCCTGCTATGGAGCCGAGCGAAAGACATCATAAAAGAATGGATATATCAGAATTTGCTTTCAGAAACAGGTTCAATAAAGACTAAAGCATAAAAAATATGTACAGAGGTGTCACAATGGAAGAAATACGTGAACAAATCCCAAAGGTTATACATTATTGCTGGTTCGGCAGAGGCGAAAAACCTGATGTTATAAAAAATTGTATGAAGTCATGGAAGGAAAAATGTCCCGACTATGAAATAATAGAATGGAATGAAGATAACTTTGACATAAATTACAGTCAGTTTACAAAAGATGCCTATGCCGCAAAAAAATATGCTTTTGTTTCCGACGTTGCAAGACTGTGGATAATATATAATTACGGCGGAACTTATCTTGATACTGACGTTGAATTAAAGGTTTCGCTTGATGAACTGAACAATAATCAGGCGTGGTTTGCATCTGATAACGCTATAGCGGTAAATACAGGTTTAGGCTTTGCAGCGGTTAAAGGAAACAAGGTTGTAAAAGCTCTTCTTGATGATTATAACGGCAGAGATTATGACAGAACTTTTTGTGTTACTCTTAATACAAATGTTATAAAAAAACTTTTCCCGAATATTAACTATTTTGGTGAAACACAGGTTATTGACGGAATAAGATTTATAGGCTCTGATGATTACGGAAAATATGCAAGACATCTCTATACAGCGACACATTTTGATGAGAAACAACGGCAGAAAAAGAACAGACTGGATAACAAGCCCAAATGGTACAGAGTATTCAAGTGGAAAGTCTTTTGTAAAATGCAGCACCCGAAATTACTCCATTATGCGGAAACACATAATAATTTTCTTTCAAAGTTTTATATGTTTTTTGTGTTTGATGCTTGGTATGGCGGCTTTGGACGCTGGTTTCAGATGATAGGCGGAAGACTTAAAAGAAAGAAAAAATCCTGACCTTTGCAAAAATCTTTCTAATCAACGGGAGAAAAACTGCTTTTTATCTCGGCTGACGGAAAATAATGCCTGAGTATTTCTTTGAAATTACTGCCTTGCTCAGCCATTCTGCAAGCACCAAATTTGCTCATACCTATGTTTTCTCCACAGCCGCATACTGTGAAGGTATAAAGCTCATTTCCATATGAAATATCAAAGCAGCGGCTTCTCAGCGAAAATATTTCCGCAAGCTTTCCGCCGTCAGCCTTTATGTTTCCTATTGTGACAGAGGAAATTGCACCGTTTTCCGTTTTTGAAATATTTCTGATGTTTTCGGAAAGCTCCTTTTCGGGAGAGTAGTTACTGAAATATTTTTTAAGCTTGTCGTCAAATTCCTTTGGCGACAGGCTTATTTTTGTTTTGTAATTGTTTGCTGTAACGTCCAGTGGTGACGGAACGCTTCTGAGATAAGAAACATCAGTGTTGAAAATTTCCTTGTATGAAAATGTTTTTCCCGAAGATATTTCAAAGCATTTTGTCATACAGGGCTTGCCGTCAAAAACAACGAATGTATCGATTACTTCTGTTACGGCACTTTTTACGGTATTATAGCTTTCTGAAAAAGTATCACGCAGTTTTTCTTTAAGCTGCTCCTCACTTACGTAAACTTCCCATACTTTTGTATTGCATTCAAAATCAAAGCTTTTGTTCTGTGAACGGCTTTCATTTCTGAGGTATGAATAATAGGTGTGAAGAGCAATTATTTCAGCTTTCAGTGCTTCATAGGGAATGTCCGAATCGGTTTCGGTCATAGCCGCACCGCAGCAGAAGTCAAAATCGCTTACGGTTATTATGTTTTTTATGGCTTTGTCATATATCCTGAAGGAAAGATTTTGTACCGCAGAGTCTTGTCCGTAGGTATCGTATGCTGCTGTACCTTCGGCAGAGGAGCTTTCGGAAGTATCATCGGCTTTATCGGCTTGCAGAGTGAGAGTATCCCTGCCCGAATAGCTGTCATAGGCACTGTTATTTATTCCGACTGAGATTAATGGTGCTGATGATATTGCAATAAGTGTCAGTAATATTGCGAAAATATTTTTTTTCATAAATTATCTTTCCTTTTTGACATAGTTTAAAACAAATTTTGTATTGACATCTTCCTTATATTAGAATAAAATTAAGGGTATCGGCAGGAGTTTGTTTATATAAATATTATTACGTTTCGGATAAGGATATGAGTTTGTATAAAAAATTTCCTGATACAAATAAATCAGAGGTGTAGTTATGAAAATTAAACTTTCGTGGATACCGTTCATACCTGTGGCTGTTTTATCCGTCGTACTCAGGGTATATCAGCTTTTGTTTGTGGAAAACGGAGTGGATACAGGCTTTCTGAGCAGCGGAATGATGTGGGTAGTGTACACTTGTATGGTGGCAGTGCTGTTTTTTGTTTTGCTGCTTATGTGTATGGCTGACAAGAAAACGCCTTGTAAATACAGACCAAAAACCAATTTACTTGCAGGTCTTTTTGGTTTGATGGCTGCCGGCTGCATAATATTCAATGAGGGAATGGTTCTCGGAGAAATCCTTTCTCCCGGTGTAACAGGAGGAATAAACATCACGGTATCTTCCTTTGTGGACGTGCTTTTCGGAACGCTGGGAGGCATAGCTATACTTGTTATGGCGGTATCATCATTTTCGGGAAGAAATTTTGCCAGAAGTATGGGTGTTTTCTCGGTATCAGCTCCCCTTTGGTGCTGTATAAAGCTTGTCACAACGTTTATAAGCTATACAAAGCAGTCCATACATGCCTTTGATATGACAGATTTGTTCTATATGGCATTTCTTACGCTTGCGGTTTTCAACGCAGCAATAATATATCAGGGAATAGAATGCAAAAACCCTGTAAAGGGACTTTTCCTTTATGGTATGCCCGGAATAGTTGTTGTAACGGTATATGCTGTAGCTGACGCAATAAATCAGATGGAAAAAAATGGTTCATACGATATTATGGGTTCACTTGATACGATTTCATTCCTGCTTATCGGTATGTACGTTCTTTTTATGATGATTGAGATAACTCTGAATGTAAGGGAAGATGCCGAAACGGAAACAAGACCTGTTTCGCTTATTCAGACTGATGATGTACTTGTTGATGAGGTTGCTCAGGCAGACAGCGTAAAGTCGGGCAATTCTCACATAGATATAACAGATGTTGAAGAAGAAGTAAACAAGGATCTTGACGGTGTTGACAATGTTCTTGATGCAATTCAGTATGACGAGGAAAATCCTGAAAAATATGCTCCTACATCTGAAAAGTATTTTGAAAGAAAAGATGTAAAATCCGCCTTGGACGATCTGGAGGATTTAGAAAATTATGAAGAACTTTCAAAAAGTATGAAGGATATAGATGATATTATAAGCTGGATAGAAGAGGATAGTAATAAATGATAAAAAAAGCTGTGCTTAATTATTGCTTTGATACTTATGAGTTATAAGATTGTTGCACTTATCTGGTCGGCAGTGGCTGCCGTTTCAGGATTGTAAATAATATATGGCTATGATTTTGCAAAACAGACTTTTTGATAAATTTTAAAATTTTGTTAAAAAAATATGCAGGCTATTGACTAATTGTGTGGTTAGTGCTATCATATTCCGAAAGTGATATTGAAAAAGCACTGATAAGGACAACATTTGCGGAGTGAACACTTTGACAGAGAGCATCGCAGCGGCTGAGAGCGAGGCAGGCAGTTTCCGCAGATTACCGCCTTGGAGCTGTATGCCAAAGAAAGGCATACCGGTGAACACCGTTATATGTGAAATGAGAGTGTGTATACGCACTGAATTTGGGTGGAATCACGGGTTATGAGCCTCGTCCCATTGTTGGGACGAGGCTTTTTTGGCTTTAGTTTAAGGATTTAACCCTAAAAAAATCCTGACGATGGTCGGGAGAATAAGTATAAATTTTATTGAAAGGATTGAGAATATATGATAAGTGTAAAATTCAAAAACGGTTCTGTAAGGGAGTATGACAACGGAACAACAATAGCTGATGTAGCAAAATCGCTTGGCGGCGGAATTTACAAAAATGCCTGTGCAGGAAAAGTGAACGGTGAGCTTAAGGATTTGAGAACAGAGCTTGAGCCTGACGGCTGCTGTGAGCTTGAAATACTTACATTTGACGATAAGGACGGCAAAAAGACGTTCTGGCATACGGCATCTCATATTCTGGCACAGGCTGTAAAAAGGCTTTATCCTCAGGCTAAGATAGCTATAGGCCCTGCAATAGATAACGGTTTCTATTATGATTTTGATGTAGAAAAGTCATTCTCAACAGAGGACATTGAAAAAATAGAAAATGAGATGAAGGCTATAGTAAAGAGTAATACAGCTATAGAAAAGTTTGAGCTTTCACCTGAAGAAGCAATTGAAATGCTCAAAGAAAGACAGGAACCCTACAAGGTGGAGCTTGCACAGGAGCATGCAGGCAAGGGTGAGCCTATAAGCTTCTACAGACAGGACGATTTTACCGACCTTTGTGCAGGACCTCACCTTATGTCAACGGGTGCGGTAAAGGCATTCAAAATTCTGAACTGTACGGGAGCATACTGGAGAGGCGACAGCAAAAACAGACAGCTTTGCAGAGTATACGGTACGGCATTCCCGAAGGCTTCTATGCTTGATGAGTACCTGAAGCAGAGAGAGGAAGCAATAGCAAGAGATCACAACAAGCTTGGCAGACAGCTTGAGCTTTTCACAACGTCAGAGGTAATAGGACAGGGACTGCCTATATTGCTGCCGAAAGGAGCAAGAGTTATTCAGCTTTTGCAGAGATTTGTAGAGGACGAGGAGCAGAGGCGTGGCTGGCTGCTTACAAAAACGCCGTTTATGGCAAAAAGCGACCTGTACAAAATTTCAGGTCATTGGGATCATTACAGGGACGGAATGTTTGTTTTAGGTGATGCGGAAAATGATAAGGAAGTATTTGCCCTCAGACCGATGACGTGTCCGTTCCAGTATCAGGCATACCTTAACAGAGAGCGTTCATACAGGGATTTGCCTTTGAGATATAATGAAACGTCAACGCTTTTCAGAAACGAGGCAAGCGGAGAAATGCACGGTCTTATAAGAGTAAGACAGTTCACGATTTCGGAGGGACATCTTATGTGTACGCCCGAACAGCTTGAGGGCGAGTTCAGGGGCTGTCTGGAGCTTGCAATATATATGCTGAAAACGCTCGGACTTTATGAGGACGTTTCCTACAGATTTTCACAGTGGGATCCCAACGACAGGGAAAAGTATATTGGTACGCAGGAGCAGTGGGACGAGGCTCAGGGAATAATGAAGCGTATACTTGACCACCTCGAACTGCCTTACGAAATAGGCATAGGAGAAGCTGCATTCTACGGCCCTAAGCTTGATATTCAGATAAGAAATGTTTACGGCAAGGAAGATACGCTCATAACGATACAGATAGACCAGATGCTTGCGGAAAAATTCGGTATGAAGTATGTGGACAAGGACGGCACAAAGAAAAATCCCTATATTATCCACAGAACGTCTATAGGCTGTTACGAGAGAACGCTTGCACTGCTCATTGAAAAATATGCAGGAGCATTTCCTATGTGGCTTGCACCTGTTCAGGTAAAGCTTCTGCCGATAGCAGACAGACATATTGACGCTCTGAAAGAAGTTGAGAAAAAACTTCAGGCTGCGGGAATACGCTGCGAAATTGATACGAGAAGCGAAAAGATAGGTTATAAAATAAGAGAGGCTCAGCTTGAAAAAGTACCTTATATGCTGCTTATGGGTGATAAGGATATAGAAAACGGTACGGTTTCCGTCCGTTCTAGAAAGCTCGGAGATATAGGAGCATTCACAGCAGAGGACTTCATAGCCAAAGCAAAGGAAGAGATAGACAGCAAGGCAATCTAACTCATATAAACAAAGTCTGCGGATTATACAGGGAGGCGATTGCAGCGTCAAAAGCGTACGCTTTTGACGGATTTAAAGCGGAACGCTTTAAATCACCCGTGAACAAGTTCACGGGTCTGCAATCGCCGCACCCTGAACAGGCAGAAAGCAGACGTGAACGAAAAGAGGTGTGATATGACATCGGGTACCAGAAAATTTATCACATTTGTAGTTATAGCACTTGTAGCGATAGCGGCCATAGTCGGTTCTGTATACGTAATAATGCAGGTAGGCAGTAAAAACGGAAACGGAGGTTCATCATCTGAGCTTTTGGAAATATCGGTATCCCAGCTCAACAAGGAGCTTATAGAAAAGATGGGGTACAGCGGAATAACAGAGGTTGACAGCGGTGAAATATCGGGACATTTTGATATACCAGAGGAAAGTGTAACTCAGGTGTCGATATATATATCGGACTCAAGCTCATCGGCAACGGAGATAGCCTGCTTCAAACTCAGGGACAAATCTCAGAAGGAAAAGCTTGTCGAAGCGATAAACAAGCACATAGCAGTAAAGCTCAAGGGATTTGCCGAAAGTCCGAAGGAGATAGAGAAAATTAAAAATTATACTACCGTCAGCTCAGGGGATTACGTGTTTATGGCTATATCTGAAAATTCAGATGTTGCAGGGGATACGTTTTCGGATATAATTGAGAATAAAAAGAGGGTAGTATAAATTATATATTATAAAGATAATGAAGAATTTTCATTAAGCTGTAAATAAACGGTATGATATAGCATCATACCAAATTTATACACTAAAAACGGAAGAAAATATACGTAAAATTTGATTATGTTTTTACAAATTCCTTCAAGATACGCTTATATGCTTGACTGAATAAATGGAATGTTGTATAATTCAAAGGAGAAATGAACAGAATGCGGAAGCTGTTTTCAGTATGGTTTCCGTGCGTAAAAATGACGAAGGGAAATTGTTATGGAGATAAAAGAAGAGGCGAAGTATACCGAAATAGACTTATCTGTGATTTTTCAGATAATCAAGAAAAATATTCTGCCTATGATACTGGCAGCGGTTTTGTTCGGAGTGGGAGCTTACGTTGGAACTAATACCCTTATGGCAAAGCAGTACAGGGCAAGTTCCAAGCTCATAGTAAACAACAAAAAGAGCGACAGCGAAAAAAGTGTGAACAACAGTGAAATAGCTGCCGCACAGATGCTTGCAAGTACGTATTCGGTAATAATAAAGTCAAATTCGGTTTTACAGCCGGTAATAGACAAGATGCAGCTCAATATGACATATGAGCAGCTTGAAAAATCCATAACAGTTTCAACAGTATCAAACACACAGATAATAGAAATATCAATGAAAAGCACCGACCCAAACTTTGCCAAAAAGGTGGTTGAGAACGTAGTAAAGGTAGCTCAGCCCGTTATTATGGACGTGGTAGAAGCAGGTTCGGTAAAGGTAGTAGACGAAGCAAGGCTCGCCAACAACGGAAATCCCGTAGGGCCGAACGCACTGAGAAATGCCCTGATAGGAGCATTCATAGGTCTGCTGTTTGTTCTTGTGATAGTGATAATAAAAGAGTTCTTCAACAAGAAATTCAAGTCGGAGAATGATGTAACAAATACTCTCGGATTGCCGCTTATCGGAATGATACCCCACGTAAGCAGAAAGGACTTTGAGAAATGAGCAGGAATAAGACAACAGACAACAAGCCTCTGGTAAAAGAGCTGTTCAGCGTAATGGACGAGAATGCTCCGGAGGAGTATGTTGCGGCATATAAAATGTTATGCACAAACATAGAGTTCATAACAGTAGCACAGAAGTGCAAGAATATAATGATAACCTCAACACTTGCAAACGAGGGAAAAACAAACTGTTCACTCAATCTTGCAATAACGATGGCACAGCAGGGCAAGAAGGTATGCCTTGTTGAGTGCGATTTAAGACGACCCAGTATGCACAGATTTATAGCCTCCAAAAGAAACACGGTAGGACTTACGCACGTTCTTAAAGGAGAGGTAGAGCTTTCAGAAGCAATAAGGAACGTAAGCGGAACAAGTATGAGTATTCTGCTTGCAGGAATATCACCGCCTAACCCTACAGAGTTGCTTTCAAGCGAAAGAATGCAGCAGCTTATAAAAGAGCTTGAAACCGAGTATGATTATGTAATATACGATACTCCCCCTGCGTTTATAATAAGTGATGCCGCAGTGCTTGGAAAATATATGGACGCAACATTCCTCGTTGTAAGACATAACTTTACCGAAAAGAAATATACCGCAAGAGCAAAGAAAAACCTTGAAAATGCAGGAGTAAAGATTTTCGGAGTTATTCTCACGGCATATAAGGATAAGGCAAAGGGTTCTTACTCCGACTACTACTCATATAACTACTACTACAGCTATAACTACAGCAGTGACGGCAGTGAAAGCAGCGGAGATGAAAAATAAATGGTAGATTTACATTGCCATATTCTGCCCGGAATAGACGATGGAGCAAAAACAACTGATATTTCACTTGAAATGCTCAGACTTCAGAAAGAACAGGGTGTAAAGAAAATAGCCTTCACACCTCACCTCAAGCTTGATGAAACCACATACGAGGACTTTCTGAAATCAAGAGAGGGAAGCAGAAAAACTCTTTTTTCTCTTCCCGAATATAAGGAAATTACTGACGGTCTGGAAATAAAGACGGGTGCTGAGGTATATTTTTCACTTGGCATTCTGAATTATGACCTCGAACCGCTTTGCTATGAAGGAACAGACTATATACTGATTGAACTTCCTGTAAAGGCAAAGCCCTATGGACTTGCCGAAGGACTTTCAAATATAATAAATATGGGATATACGCCCGTTATAGCACATGTGGAGAGATACCCTTACTTTGCAGATAATCCCGTACTGCTTTATGATTTGGTTATGGACGGCTGTATTGCCCATATAAATGCGGAAACTGTCATAAAAAACAATGCAGCGTCAAAGATGGCGATGAAGTACATAAAATGGGGACTGGTACACTTCATATGCAGTGATTGCCACTCAACAAAACACAGAGTTCCCAATCTTATGAATGCCTATACTGTACTGAAAAAGGAATTTGGAGGGCAGTATGTGGACTGGCTGGTAAAAAACAGCGAAAATGTTTTTGATAACAGATATGTTGACTTGAATATAGTTCAGAAACCTAAGAAGTTTCTGGGATTTTGGAAGTAAGCTTTAACAGAAAGGGGGAGATGTTATTGCCTGCGGAGTATGCTGTTAAAGAAAAAAACAGTGCGGACTTGAATTTGAATATAGAAAACAGTAATGCTGTTTCAGCCGAAGATGTGAATGAAAACGAATCTGTGGATTTTGTATTTGAGGAAAAGCCTGTATATGAATTTTTCAAGAGAGTATTTGATATTATGCTGTCATTGATAGCATTGATTGTTTTATCCCCCGTGTTCCTGATAATAGCACTTATAGTTATTATAGATGACAGAAGTGCATCTCCTGTTTTTACGCAGAAAAGATGCGGAAAAGACGGCAAAATCTTTAATGTGTACAAATTCAGAACAATGTGTGCCGATGCCGAAAAAAGGCTGGGCGACCTTGCCGAACAAAACGAAATGGACGGCCCTGTGTTCAAAATAAAGAACGACCCCAGAATTACACGTGTGGGAAAGGTGTTAAGGTCTACAAGTCTTGACGAGCTTCCCCAGTTTCTGAATATACTGAAAGGTGATATGTCCTTTGTAGGGCCTCGTCCCGCACTTCCCAAGGAAGTAAGTCAGTATAACGATATTCACAGATTAAGGCTTATTGTAAAACCGGGAGTTACCTGCTACTGGCAGATAGAACCCGAAAGAAATTCTATTTCCTTTGAGCGTTGGATGGAACTTGACAGAAAGTACATAACCGAAAGAAATCTCTGGATTGATATAAAAATAATCTTCAAAACATTTTTTGTTGTTTTCAGACGTGAAGGTTGCTGAATATTAGGTCTGTACGGAAAAATCCGTACAGACCTTTTTGAATTTCCGCAAAAAAGGACAGCATTCAAGCTGTCCTCTGTTTTACTAAGGCATATATTTAGTTTTCTTCTTCCTGAGAAAGCTCGGAGTGTTCAAGCCTTGACTTTCTTCTGAATTCCAGAGGATTCATTCCGAAGAAAGTCTTGAAGCATATGCTGAACTTGGTCTGACTTTTAAATCCTACTTTAAGTGAAATATCAAGAACCTTCATTTTTGTATTTGTCAGAAGGTCTGCGGCGGTTCTCATTCTTACGCTTTTCTGATAATCACGATAGCCTATGCCGTAAACCCCTTTGAAATAATTTTTCAGGCTTGTTTCGCTTATTCCGAACATCTGTGCCAGATCCTTTGCGGAATATCTCATACTCAAATCCTCCGTAAGAAGGTCGTGCGTTTTTTTCGCAATTTCCATCTGAGTTGAAGTAAAATATCTTCTGTTCGGACTACAGTTTTCTTTTTTCATTTCCTTATCCATAAGTATGAACAGCTCTATAATTTTAAGTGACATAATATCATACTCACTGCTGTTAAGACAATCAAGGATTTCCTTTGTGATTTCTGTTATCTTTGTATTTGATTTTATGATTGTAGGAGCAGACTCAGCCTTGAGCTTATCGTAAATTCTTTCGGGCAGAAGAAAATTCTCACTGAATTCGGACAGCTTTCTGAGCCACGGAGAATTGAGAAAAAGGCACAGACTCAAGCCTGTATACTCTTCACTCTGAATGCGTATCTGTTGTATACTCTGACCACAGTTTACAGCAAGCTCACCGCCTGATATGTACTGCTGATGTCTGTTTGTGTAGAGAAAATCGCCTCTGCCTTTAAGACATGATGTAATCCTGATACATTTTTGATTTTCGTAATTTTTCATAGAAGAGCAGTTAAAAGCCGCTGCACACAAAGAAAGGTCAATGTCTGTTGCAAACGTGTGGAACTCCTCGACAAGAAGCCCCATGTCAACGAGATAAAATGACAGACCGGCTTTATATTCGTTATTATTGTCCATAAGTACGGAAGAACCTCTGTGAGTTTTTTCATCATACTCTGTCCGTACCTCAGGGAAATTATCAAATCTTTTATTAACCCAGTTTTTCATATCCTTCTCCTATCACAGAAAACTTTGTATATTATACATTAAAAGGAAAAAAATGTCGCCTAACAAATAAAAAAAGATTACCCAAATAGCATTCATTTTAAAAAAATAAGTCTTTAAATGTCACATCGGAAACAAAAAATACTATTTGCTTTTAATAAAAGCATTACATAAACTTTTAAATTTATATTTTTCTTGAATTATAGATTTAAAAATTATTATTACGCTTATAACGCCGTGTGCATAATATATTTTATTTTGTACATATTGACAAATTTTGAAAATCGATTGATTATTTTTTAAATATATGTATAATTAATGTAAAAGAATGACAATTTTTTTACATACTATTGCTGATAAAATATAATTGAATTAAAGCGACTGATGTTTGCAAAATCACATATGTGAACTTTACTTCTTATCAAACAATATCCCTAATAGCTTTAATTTGAGATTATTTTGAGATTATTTTAATATTTTTTTGATGAAACACTTGCATTTAAAGGAAAAATATGGTAATCTAAACTTATGCAAACTTTTTGTATCATATATTTCAAAAATGTAACTTTATTGAGTCTTGAAAGGAAAATCATAGGTTTTGGAAAATAAGGACAATGGCGTTGAAAGAAAAAAGTTTATTTTCAAAATAAAAAATTTTGAAAAAAATACGAATACTGAAAAAAATGAAAATTCAGAAAACGGCATTGTCAGTTCGTTTGATGAAAAGGCTGTAGTCGATAATATCAGTGATATTTATTCAATTGACGAAGAAAGCTCAGATGAAGAAAGTTCACAGGAAAGTATCAGCGAAACGGATTCTGATGAACTTATCGGAGAAAATCAAGCTGATGATAATTATGATAATTATGAAAGCGAAAGCAGTATACCTGAGCATTACAAAAAAATATATTCATACAGTGACAAGAACAACGAGTATCTGGGTGACAGGGATTTTGATAATGACATAAGACATATTATAGAAAATCTTGATGTTGATTCATACGGCGATGCTTCTCTTGAGGAGGACGTAGACGGCATACTTGAAGATGCCGATACAGATTTTGAAGAAGGAGATGACTTTGAGGAAAATGTACGTCAGGTTTTCAGAAGTATGAGAGCCGAGGGCGATACAGACGAAGAAGATATTGATTTAATTCTTGAAAGTGTGAATAAAGGCGAAGAGTCTGAAAAGAAAGATGTTTACAGTATTTATATAAGCAGGGATTTGGATATGATTCTTGCCGATATACGCTCATATATCGAAAAAGAAGAGAATAAGGAAAACAAGGAAATTACGGAAGTTCAGGAAGTTCAGACAAAAAAAAAATCCCGCCCATCTAAAAGAGAAAGAATTGACTATGACGAAATATCATTTTTTGAAGAAGCAGCATACATCGAAGACAGTGAAGACTACAAAGAGGAAATAAGATACAAAAAGGAAAGAAAAAACGGAAAAAAATACGCTGAAGAAAATGAAGAGGAAGAACCTCATCCGAGAGTTATGTCATCAGAGGTTCTGAGAAAAATGGTTTCATGGCTTATCACGGTAGCGGCACTCACAGTACTTCTTACAATGCTTTTTATGCCCGTTCTTCAGATTTACGGAACGTCAATGTCGCCCTTGCTTGAAGAGGGTGATATTCTTCTCACGTTCAGGACATCTGATTTCAAGAAGGGGGATATAATTTCATTTTACTACAATAACAAAATTTTAGTTAAACGTGTTATCGCCTTTGAAGGTGATTTCGTTAATATAAAAAATAACGGAAGCGTTTATGTCAACAACAAAGAACTGAAAGAGGACTATATTTCTGAGAAAGCACTCGGGGATTGTGACATAACATTACCTTACCAAGTGCCTTCGGGGAAAATATTTGTTCTCGGGGATCATCGTCTTACATCTGTAGACAGCAGGAATAAAGCTATGGGCTGCGTTTCGCAGGAGCAGATTTCCGGAAAGCCTGTATTCAGGGTATGGCCGCTGAACCGAATGGGATTTGTTGAAAATTGAAAAGGAAGGAGATGATGCCAACGTGAAGCGTAAACAAGACAGTAACATAAAAATGCCTGCTGTAAGGAAGGTTCTGATAAGCTGTTTTTTATGTGCGGCTGTTCTTGTATCAGGGTTTACCGCATACTCACTGATGATGCCCGCCAAGACGGCTACAGAGGAAAAGGAAATTGAAATTTCTACCGTGCATACACACACGGACGATTGTTACCGTATGGGCAGGAAGCTTGTATGTAAAAGCACAGACGAAAACCACATTCATTCCGAAGAATGTTATGAGGAGCGGAAAATTCTTGTATGCAAAGAAGGAGAAGAGGAAAGCAAGGCTGAAAATTCTGCCGCTGACGAAGTGACCAAAGCAACCGAGGCTGTTGCCGAAAATTCAACCGAAGCTGCAACCGAGGCTGTAACTGAGGTAATTACCGAAGCTGCAACCGAAGCTCAGAGCATACAGGAAGCAACAACATTGTCTGAGAAAGCTTCCGAGGGAGAAACATCAAAAGAGCAGGCAACGCAAGGGGAGGAAACAACCCCGAAAAAAGGCTCGAAAGCAGCCGCAGAGGAATCAGCCGCAGAGGAATCAGCCGCAACAGATGCTCAGAATTATACTGATTTTGTTCAGTATATAGAAGGTCGTGGCGGCACAATCAGCGGAGTTCTGAGAGATAGTCGTGGACGATATATCCGTTTCATTTACGGCGAAGAAGGTGAGGGTTATAACTATACCATCACATTCAGTACGAGAAACGGAATAGAAACCGGAAATTATAAGTATGAACTCCCTCAGGGACTTCACGTAAATCCGGAAGCCCGAACTGGAGAAATAAAGTTTGGTGATACGGCTGAAGGTACGTTTGAGGCTGTAGGTACGTTTGAGGTCGATGAAGCTACAGGACTGCTTATTCTTAAGCTTGGCAGTAAAGTAGTTGGTTATCAGGATGTTAGTGGAACACTTGGTTTTGGAGCTTCAATGACAGCAAGCTCAGGAGTAGAAAAGAAGGGTTATCTTGTAAAGTCAGATGACAATTCTTTTGACGGCTATTTCCACTTTGATATATCCGCAAAAATTCCTGCGGCTAAGTCAAATATGCTCAAGAGTGAATGGAAGTTCTCAGATGAGTCATACTCGCCAAATCTCCGAAAGAGATGGTCTTATGGATTTGGAACAAAGGTATATGAGGAAAAGCCCAGTGTGTACATATCTTACGGTGATGTTTCAAAACGTGAGGTAAAGAATATTGAAGATGTTTACAATGATACAAGTGAAGATATAGCATACTATGTTGATGCGAATAATCTGGAACTTTATCTGGTAAACAGATGTCAATGTAGCAGTGACGGAGATGACTGCGTTTCAAGTGACAGCAACGTCTGCAAGAGTATACTTCCTTCCGAATACATCGGCTGGTGTACCTGTTGGAATCTAGATAAGGACGCTGTTGTTGATATTTCGTACAAGAACAACATAAACGGCTATGAATTTGAGAAAGACCAGAGAAATCACCCTGATAAATCCATTGAGGACTTGAAAAGGGACAACGGTATTCTCGCATTCCAGAACGCTATAGTTGACGGTGACGTGTATAACAACGGAGTTACACTCAAGGGAAGAAACAGACTGGCATCTAAAGAGCAGACAGCTTATGCTAATGTTGAGCTGTTGAAGTTTATAGGTAAGAACGAAAAGACTGTTGCAGACGAAAACAACAACTATATCGGAAAGTTTGAAATTACTGTAAACCCTGGTAAGTTTGATATATCGGCTTTGGCTAAGCCAAACGGAAATGGTGTGAATGTATTTACAGTAAATGATACGATGAAAAACCTGAGATATATCAAAGGCTCTGTACAGATAACCGCTGAAAATGCAGCAGGTGAGAGATTTGACCTGATTTACGGTGAGGATAAGGACTATGTAGTTACAGATACCTATGACCCCGCAGGCAAGAGCGGCAAGCTAGAATTTCAGATTATGAATATAGGTGCGTATAAGTATACTATAACTTACAGTGCACGTATAGACAGCGACACCAACGATGATATGGTAGAAATAAGGAATGAAGCTTCAGTAAGCGATGGTAACGGCGTTATTGAATACGGATACGTAAGAGATGCCTATTACAATTCATTCTATGCACAGAAGTATGATGTAACCGTTCATAAGACAGACAAGAACGATAAAAGAAATCTTGGCGGAGCTATATATGGTCTTTATGCGGAAGACGGAAAGCTTATAGCACAGCATGAAACAGATGCTGACGGAAACCTCAGCTTTGCAACCAATGTTGTGGAAGGTATCATATATGAGCTTGATAAACCGTATTATATTCAGGAAATAACTCCTCCTAAGGGTTATGGTCTGGATACTAAGAAGTACTGGTTTTATTTCGGTGCTTCACGGAACGCAGAAACGGAGCAAAGCTTTGCTGCTAACCATCAGGGTGAGGGAGAACTGAAATATGTAGCTCCCAAAGCGAATAACGCTACATCTTACAAGCTGAATATGGAGCTTACGGACGAAAAAGTCTATGTGCTTCCCGAAACAGGCGGAGCAGGCAGTGAAATATTCGTGCTTTCAGGTATATTTATGCTTTGTGCGGCATTCGGACTTATTATTTTTGTAAAAAAGATAAGAAAAATATAAAGCTTATCTTTTTTGATATTAATACTATTATCAAGGAAAGGAAAAAAGTAGTATGAAAAAATTCAGAAAACTCGGCGGAATACTGCTTGCAGTTGTTATAGTAGCAGTATCATTGTTCTCCGCAATGGCAGTTGACGATCCTAAGGATCTGACAACACATTCTTATTATGCTTATCAGATTTTTAACGCAGAAGGCTACAAGAGCGATGCTTCTGCAAATCAGAATGACAGCATAGTTAACGTTCAGTGGGGCAGTGCTTTTACAACAAAGGAGCAGAAGACAGCTTTTATAAACGGTCTTAAAGCTCTTAAAGATACTGAAGTAAGCAATCTTTTCAAGACTGCTGAAAGACTCACAACAGCTGAGGATATTGCAAAGGTTCTTTCAGAACATGGAGATGACAGCAAAGTAGCAAAGGATTTTGCAAAATACACAGCAAAGTTTGCTATCGAAAACAACCTTACACGTATGGAAGGCACATACAAGAACGGCGATACATTTACGGAAACAGGTTACTATCTCTTCCTTGACGCTACAGAAACAAACAATCAGGAAGACGTTGTAGCAAACGCAGTTGTATCAAAGATGAAGGCTAATGAGGCAGTTAATATAACTGTAAAGGTAACAGTTCCCACACTCGAGAAGAAGGTAAAGGAAAATACCTATAACGGCAACGCTGCAAGCGGAATCAACACAGCTTACGGCGAGTACAAGTACGGCGAGGGCTACAATGACGCAGCAGACTACAACATAGGCGATGAAGTTCCTTTCGAGCTTATCGGTACAATGGCAGAGGGTATGGAGTATTATGATAGTTACTACTATGGCTTTGTAGATACTCTTTGCAAAGGTCTTACATTTGATGCAGACAGAGCAGACGTTGAAATCTATGTTTACAACCCCGATGCAAGCGGCAAGTATGTTAAGACAGGTGATGAGCTTGTAGCAGCAGGAAAATTCACATACACACCAGATGCAAACAAAGTTACATTCGCATGTGAAAATATTCTTGAAATATCTGGCGTTAACTCAAAGAGCCGTATAGTAGTCAAATACAATGCTGTTCTTAACAATGAAGCAGTTGTAGGCTACAACGGAAACGAGAACAAGGCTTATCTTGAATATTCAAACAATCCTCTTCCTACGTCGGGCACACCTTCAAAGGGTCACACACCCGAGGATAAGGTAATCGTATTCACATACTCACTCAAGGTAAACAAAATTGACAAGAACACAAGTGCAGCTCTTGACGGTGCAGAGTTCTATCTTGTAAACTCACAGGGCGAATACTACTGCAAGGCAGCAGCAGCAGACAGCCTTCCTTACTGGGGAACAGCTACAGATGCAAACGTTGCTAAAATTACACCCGATGCAAACAATGTATTTGAAGTAAAGGGTCTTGATAAGGGTACATACAAGCTTATCGAGGCAAAAGCTCCCACAAACTACAGACCTCTTGAAAATCCCGTTGTAATCGATGTAAACGCTGTTATACTTCCCAACGTAAGCGACACTGATGCTCAGAACTGGATTGACGGCGATGCACACAGTGCACTTCTTGCTCCGGGCGGAAATACTCTTGGTTATTCTGTAAGCAAGAACGATAGCGTTACACCCAATTCAAACAACTATGTTTCAATAGACGGCGAAACGGTAACAGTAGCAAACGAAAAGACATACATTCTTCCCGGAACCGGTGGAGATGGTACAGCTCTTATCTACATCATCGGCGGAGCTTTGCTTGCAGCAGCAGCAGGTCTGTTCATAGTAAAACGCAGATCATCAAAGTAATCTGATAATCTGAATTTTAGCTTAAAATAATTAAATCTGAATTTTCGGATTTTCCGTACAGTTTTCCCCGCATTCAAAGGGGAAACTGTACGGCTTTGGGGAGAAATCCTGGTTAATGAAGAATAAAATCATATCATTTTTTATAACAATATTTTTACTTGCAGGATTGGCTTTGATTATATATCCGACGCTGAGCGACTACATAAACAATGTAGGACGTGCAAAGGATATATCAGGCTATGCCGAAGCGGTGGCACACATAGATAAGAATGAGTATGATGAAATACTCAGAAAGGCTAATGAATACAATGCCAAGAAAGCCGAGGGTTCACCGCACTGGCTGCTGTCCGAAAAGGAAATTGAGGAGTACAACAGTCTGCTTGATATTTCGGGTACAGGTGTTATGGCTTGTGTAGAAATACCGAAAATAAGCTGTAGTCTGCCTGTGTATCACGGTACAGATGAAAGCGTACTACAGATAGCGATAGGTCATATAGAGGGTTCTTCACTGCCTGTAGGCGGTAAAAATACGCATTCAGTGCTTTCAGGTCACAGAGGACTTCCCTCAGCAAAGCTTTTCACAGGTCTTGACAAGCTTGAAGAGGGTGATACCTTTACGATAAGAACTCTTGACGAGGTTCTTACATATGAGGTAGACAAGATAAGCATAATTCTTCCTAGTCAGACGGAGCAGTTAGCAATTGTTCCGGGTGAGGATTTGTGTACGCTTATGACCTGCACCCCATACGGAGTAAATTCGCACAGACTTCTTGTGAGAGGACACAGGGTACAAGACAGTGAAGCAGAAGAAGAAATTCGCATAACTGCCGATGCCCTGCAAATCGACCCCAGAATAGTTGCTCCCATTGCAGCAACACCTATATTGATAATCATATTTATCGCACTCGTTTTAGGCGAGTTAAAACGAAAGGATAAGAAGGGAGGGAGATAATATGAGAATATCAGGAAAGATAAAGTTTTTAATTCCGCTTTTTGTGCTTGTGTTTATGGTTTCGGCACTGAGTATGCCTTTTTCGGCAGACGAGCAGGAGCAGACCGGAAGAATAACGATTTTGTATGAACTTGAAAACGTTCCGTTCAGCATTTACAGGGTCGGAGAGATTACGCAGGACGGTGCAGTCCTCAGCGGCGATTTTGCACGCTACAAGGTCAATATGCACAGCAGCAATTCTGCATATACTCTCCTGTCATATATAAAGAGAGATAATCCTGCTCCGCTTAAAACAGCAGTAACCGGAGAGAGAGGTTCTGTTGTGTTTGACGGACTTGAAAAAGGCGTATATCTTGTATCAGGAAAAAGTACTGTAGTTGACGGAGTTCTCTATACAGTAAGCCCTTCGCTTATATCTGTACCCTGTATCACAGACGAAGATCAGGAGTGGGATATAACCGCAACAGTTAAATATGAAAGAATTTTTGAAGAGGAAACTGTTGTTGATATAAGCGTTGTGAAGGTATGGGAAGATTGTCCGGGAACATTTACCTGTCCCGGTATAGAGATACAGCTTATCAAGGATTCGACTATTTTTGATACAGTAACTCTCAACACGGAAAACAACTGGAAGCATACATGGAGAGATCTTGACGCATATGCCGAATGGAGTATAACCGAAAACATACCCAATAATGCACCTTATACTGTGGAAATATCGAGAGAAGGTTATGTATTCACTGTTAAGAATATCTTTGACGATGAGGAAACAACAAAGCCGACATTACCGACATCACCCACATCACCTACATCGCCTACTGCTCCGACAGCACCCACAGCACCTACAGCACCCACGTCACCTACTGCTCCGACCGTGCCTGTTACAACCCCCAATACTCCCACAACTCCCGATACTCCCTTTATCCCTCAGACAGGTCAGCTTAACTGGCCAATCCCCGTTTTCAGCACTGCGGGCATTTTGTTTATTGCCTTCGGAGTGTTGATTGGCAGAAAAAACAATGAATAAAAAAGGTTTGATATTTGTATTTATCGGAGTTTTGTGCATAGCTGCCGCACTTGCTTTATTTATACATAATTCAGCGGAAACACGGAATGCTTCCGAGGTTTCCGCAAGAATTACGGGTAAATTCAGAACGCAGGTTGAGGCTGACAGACAGAACTCCGATAATACTCTACCCACCGACAATCCCGACAGGAAAATGCCTGCGATAAAGATAGAGGAAAAACGCTATACAGGAATTTTAGAAATTCCGTCAATGGGAATAGAGCTTCCAGTAGCGGAAAGCTTCAGTTATGCAGCACTGCAGCAGACACCGTGTATTTACAGCGGTTCTGTTTACAGGGATAATCTTGTAATAGCGGCACATAATTATGATGCTCACTTTGGCAGGTTAAGCTCTCTGGGTTTTGACAATGAGGTTATATTTACTGACGCTGAGGGCAACAGGTATTATTTCAGGACGGTGAACATTGAAACGCTTAATCCCTACCAGCACACAGACCTTGTGGAAAAGCAGAATAAAAATGACTGGGATATGACGCTGTTCACCTGCAATTATTCAGGTTCGCAAAGGATAGTTGTAAGATGCCGAAGAGTTCGCAGTACCTCATCGGGTGAGGTAAAGAACGCATATTAATTACCTTTATTTGAATGATAAAAAATCAGTTGTTAGTCAACTGTTTATTCTTCTTAAGTGAAAAAGCACTTTACGGAAAACGTAAAGTGCTTTTTCGATAGTTTAAGGGTTTCACCCTTAAAAATCCTGACCAAAGGCTCTGCCTTTGGAAACCGCAAGCCTTTAAAAAGGCTTGACCTAAATTTTATGATTTAAGTTTCCTCTTTTTTTCGGCAAGCTTCTCATACTGCTTATCCTGAATTACGTTTACAATGGGGGTTGACAGAACACCTGCGGCAACACCTATAATCCATACATAACTCCAGCCTATCAGAAATCCTGCGGCAACAAGAACAGCGATGGCAATAAGCCAGTAGCACAGCATAAGTTTACCACGTGATTTATGTAATTCACTGATTATATCAATGCCGTCTGAAGTATGCGGAGCGTTTTCTATAAACTCAGCCGCACCTTTTGTGCCGGGGCAGTTGCGGAAATCTTCACAGCATTTCATGGCAGCCTCTGAGTATGAATTATTGTTGAGAATTTCCTGCACGGCATTCCTGATACCCTCCGCTGAGTCATCATTGAGCATAGTACCTGCATTTATTTCTGTAACTCTTCTTGCAACGGCATACTGTTCGCCTGTCTGAGGGTAAAGAACCATAGGTGCAGCCATATAAAGGCTTTCGGAAACGCTGTTCATACCGCAGTGAGTTATAAAAACGTCAGTTTTTGAAAGAACATCGAGCTGGTCAACATAAGGATAAGCTTTTACATTTTCGGGAAGTGTTCCGAGAATGCTTATGTCCATAAATTTTCCGTATGAAATAATTACATCAACATTGAGAGCTTTCAGTGCTTCTATACATTTACTGTAGAAATCGGGTCTTTCGTTGATAACCGTTCCCATAGAAATGTATACAAGAGGTCTGTCCTTTTTCTTCAGAGGCATTACTTTTGAGAAAACTGAAGGGCCTGCAAAAAGATAGTGGTCGGAAAAGCTTTCGGAGCAGGGCTGAAAATTTTCTGAAGTGTAGACTATGGAGTCGGTGCTGTTGTCGTTCTGAACAAGAGAAAGTGTGTTTTTAACGTGATAGCCATAGGGTTCAAGGGTTTTCAGTTCCTTTGAAATTTTAGGAAGTCCAAAAATCATATCTGCAAGCTCGGCAGGTTTAAGCTTCCTATATTTTGATGAAAACTCATTGAAAGCAAATGTACTTGTTGATACTACCATAGGTACGTTATATTTCCAGGCATTGAGTTTTCCCCAGAAGCATACAGAGTCAGTATAGACAACATCGGGCTTAAATTCCTTGAATTCTTTTTCAAGAAAATCATTCATAGCTAATGTAATGCGGATATCCTGTATTGACATTTCGGTAAGTGATATATTTTTAATTTTCTGTTCCTCTTCAGATGTAAGCTCAGGCAAAAATGAATCACAGGAAACAAATACAGCACCTGTATTATTGATTTTCTGCTCAAACTCGTTGAAGGAATAGAAGCGTACTTTATTTCCACGCTCTACAAGTTCTTTAGCAACGGGGAGCATAGGGTTTGTGTGACCGTGTGCGGGAATAGAAAATAATGCAATCTTTTTCATAACAGTTAATTTTTCTCCTTTTTGTTATTTGTGTCAAATGCTTTGTTAAAAAGTCCGTTGAAAGCTTCCTTGCGTGGAATGGCTATGCCCTGTTCCTCATCACCAAGAAGAAGCAGTGTATCACCGGGTTTTATTCCGAATAAATCTCTTGCCTGTTTTGGTATAACAATCTGCCCTTTTTCTCCTACTGTGGCTGTCCAAGCGTATTTTCCATCTGGTGCTGCCATTTTGCTCACTCCTTAAGTATGTTTTGTATAACAAATCATACCGCAACAAATGCAGCTTGTCAATATTTATTCTGAAAAAATTTTGCTGTACAGGTATTTTACAAAATAAATCTCAGCAAAAGACAAAAATTATTAACAAAAAAGCCTTACTTTTTTTAAAAATATATGCTAACATAATCGCAAAGGGATAGTTTCTAATTATTCTTTGCGAAGTTATATACAGCAGTGCAGATGACGGTTACTTCTGGTTTCTGTTTTTGTTTTCCATTCAGACACGGTGAGAAATCTGTGTTCTGACATTTTTGATTTACCGTTGTTGTTCTTTCTCTGTATGTAATCATACATTTTGGTAGTTGCACGCAGCAGTGCAGATTACGGTTACTTCTGTTGGAGTTAGAGAGGTTCGATTTCTCCGTTGTCGTGGTGGCTTTTTGTTTAACCTAAATGGGCAAGAAGTCCCCCACCTCTTAGGTGGATGAATTGCCCGTCAGCCGCAAGGCTGACTTTTTCCTTGACAATATAAATATGTGTTGCTAAAATATACATATAGGGTTTCCAAAAGTTGTTCGTAAGACAACAGTACCGTAGGGAGTACGGGAAGGGTTTGCCTCATAAAAAACCCATAGCCTCGGAAACTGATGCCTGTAAAATGAAATCCTTTGCAAGGTTGGGCGGATTAAAGGAAGCTCCCGTCTCTATAGGCGGTGAGTACTTCACTGTACCGTAGTCGCTTATTCTCTGTGTGCGATTATGCCAGCCGAACTCGTGTTCGGCTTTTTTTAGTCTGTGGAATTATGTAGCTGAGGGGGCGTGTGTTGTGTCGAAATTCAATCAGAAAAATACTGAAAAAACAGTCAACCGTGAGGGGTATGCTGCATACAAGACGGACGACAGGGAGCAGCTTGTTGCTGCCGTTCTTACTTCTATGATAGGAGAGCCTAAGTTTTACGGCACAACGGACAGCGATATTGTAAGGCTGGCGGTTGTGTGTGCAAGGGAAAATCCCGATTTTCTTTGCAGACTTGCCTGCTATGCAAGAAATGAGTTCAATATGCGTTCCGTAAGTCACGTACTTGCCGCAGTAATTGCACACGAGGCAAACAGATATACACGCAAAACGATAAGAAATATAATTGTCCGTCCTGATGATATAACCGAGATTATGGAATGCTATCGTCTTATGTACGGAAAGCCTTTTCCGAATGCCCTCAAGCGTGAGATAGCAAAACAGATACAACGATTTGACGAATACGGATTTGCAAAATACAACAGCAGACATAAGACTATGAAATTCAAGGACGTTCTGCGAATTACGCACCCTACCCCGAAAGACAAAAAAACAGAAGAGCTTTTCAGAAAAATTCTTGACGATACCCTTGAAACTCCGTATACATGGGAAACCGAGCTTTCAAAGCGTGGCAATACAAAGGAAGTCTGGAATGAGCTTATTGCGTCAGGAAAACTTGGCTATATGGCACTCCTGAGAAATCTTCGTAACATAATTCAGCAGGAAGCAGATATCGAAACCGCACTCAGCATAATTTCTTCAAAAGAGCAGGTATTGAAAAGCCGTCAGCTTCCGTTCCGATTTTACAGTGCATATCTTATGCTGAAACAGGCACATCTTATGACCGCCGAAATTAATGCCGCATTAGAGAAAGCCATAACTTTTTCTGTAGAAAATATGGAGCCTGTTATGGGACGTACTCTGATAGCTGTAGATGTTTCAGGTTCTATGCAGACATCTGTTGCAGCGAATTCCACGGTAAAGTGCAGCGATATTGCAACACTGCTGGGTGCGATTGCAAGCCGTCTTTGCGAGGACGCTACAGTATGCTATTTTGATGATGCAGGAAAATGGTCATCTTTTCCCGATAAAAGCGGATATATGATAAAGCGTTACAGCAAAGATTATTCTATAATGAAAATATGCAGTAAAAGCCGTTTTGGCGGAGGCGGTACGGATATGAGCCTTCCTATGTTATACGCACTTAATAATGACGAAACAGCACATGTCAGACCTTTTGACAGAGTAATTTATTTCAGCGACAATGAATGCAACAATTCTTATGACGGCTTCGACAGAACAGTTCAGGAGCTTATAGAAAATTATCGTTTAAAGTATAATCCCGATTTCTGGGTTCACGGTGTGGACTTGCAGGGATACGGAACACAGCAGTTTTTTGGAAAGAAATTCAATCTTATTGCAGGCTGGAGCGAAAAAGTACTTTCATTTATAAATCTTGCCGAGCAGGGAACAGGTTCGCTCATAAAGACAATAGAAGAATATGAGGTTGAATAACAAATTAAACGGAGTTCAAAGACAGAATTTTTGTTCTGTCTTTTTCTTTTTTCAAAATTTCTTAAATCTGAAAACCATAAAGTTTAGGTCAAGCCTTTTCAAAGGCTTGCGGTTTCCAAAGGCGGAGCCTTTGGTGGGATTTTCAAGGGCAACGCCCTTGAACGGAAAAGGGATTTTCAAGGGCAATACCCTTGAACAATAAAGGAAAATTTGATTGACATTTGAGATTTAGTTAAGTATAATTACAAGCTAGAGAGCGTATTATTATGCTCAGGAACGGTTTGTTCAAGGAGGTAAAAATGTTAGCTAAATTCAGTGTAAAAAAACCGATGACGGTGTTCGTAGCCGTTGTGCTTGTGATAGTTCTGGGTGTTGTATCTTTTATGAATATGACACCGAATTTGCTGCCTAATATGGACTTTCCGTATGTAATTCTTATGACTACCTATCCGGGAGCAAGTCCTGAGCTTGTGGAAACAGAAGTAACAAAGCCTATGGAACAGTCATTGTCCGTTCTGGACGGAGTGCAGGAAATAAGCTCTCGTTCCAGCGATAACTATTCCCTCATAACTATGAAGTATGAGGACGGAACAAATATGGACAGTGCCGTAGTAGACCTCAACAGCAGTATAAATACGCTTAAAGGCTCTTGGAACGATATGATAGGAACTCCCGTTATTATGAAAATAAATCCCGATATGATGCCTGCCGCTGTCGTTGCAGTAGACGTTGAGGGAATGAAAACAGTAGAGCTTTCGTCATACATAAAAAACGACCTTCTGAACAAGCTTGAAGGTGTTGACGGAGTAGCATCAATTTCAACTATGGGTTCCATCGAAAACGGAATAAACGTAGTAATAAACGAGGAAAAGCTCAAAAAGGTAAATAAAAAAATTCAGAAAGCTATAGACAGCAAATTCAATGACGGAAAAACAGAACTGAATGACGCTCTTTCAAAGCTTAATGATGGTCTTGAACAGACAAAAGAAGGTCAGAATCAGATAAACGCAGGAAAAGATGAGCTTGAAAAACAAAGACAGGCTGCCAATGAACAGCTTTCTCAGGCTCAGGGGCAGCTCAGCGAAAAACAGTCGGAGCTGTTAAGCGGAAAAATACAGATACTCAATACATTAAGTTCACTTTCCACACAGAGAACACAGCTTCAGAGTACATATGAGCAGATGGCAGGCATTCAGAGCATTATACTGGAGCTTGAAAAAAATATAAGCGATATGACCGCAACCGTAACGCAGCTTGAAGCTTATCAGAAAACAGTAGAAAAGCTCAAAGCTGCAATGGAAACTCTCTCTCCCGAAAGCGAGGAGTATAAACAGGCACTGCAAAGACTTGAAGATATTGAAAACCGCTTAAAGGAAATAGGACTTAAAACTGCCGACCTTCCACAAAAAATACGTGAATTCAACGAAACAGTAAACAAACTTCAGGCATCGCTTGACAGTATGATAAAGGCTGTAACCGACAAGGGCTTTTCGGTTGAAACCTTACAGACAACAGTAGACGAAATGAAGAACGGTATAGATAAGATAGATGAAGCTGTAGTTCAGCTCAATGCAACGCTTGCACAGCTCGAAGAAGGTTCTATAACACTTAACAGTGCTATGAATGAGCTTAACAAGCAGAAAAGTGAAGCCGAATATAAAATGAGTACAGCCTATACCGAACTGAGAGTAAACGAAAGCACGCTTGCGGCAACTCAGGCTCAGCTTGAAAAGACAAAATCAGAACTGGAGGGTTCTCTTACAACCGTAAACGAGCAGCAAAAGCAGACAAAGGAAAAATCAGATGTAACCAAAATGATTACTATAGAAATGGTGTCGGGTATACTGACAGCACAGAATTTTTCAATGCCTGCCGGATACATAACCGAGGGAGGAACAAAATACCTTGTAAGAGTAGGCGACAAGCTGGCTGACGAAAAGGAAATGAATGAGCTTCTTCTGTTTGATATGAAAATGGACGGGGTAGACCCTATATACCTGAAAGATGTTGCAGACGTATTCCAGAAGAATAACTCTGACGAAATCTATGCAAAAATTAACGGTAATGACGGAGTTATGCTGTCATTTACAAAATCATCTCAGACGGCGGTGGCAACCGTATGCGACAATATCAAGAAAAAGCTTGACAGCATAAAAGAAACCAACAGCAATTTCAACTATACAATTCTTATGGATCAGGGAAAGTATATAAACCTTGTTGTCGGAAATGTCCTGCAAAACCTGATTGTAGGTGCAGTATTTGCAATACTTGTACTCTTACTGTTCCTGAGAGATTTCAAGCCTACCCTGATAGTAGCATGTTCGATACCGCTTTCTGTAGTGTTTGCAATAGTACTTATGTATTTCAGCGGAGTTACTATGAATATAATTTCACTTTCGGGACTTGCCGTCGGTGTCGGTATGCTTGTAGACAACTCTGTTGTTGTAATCGAGAACATATACAGACTGAGAAGTCTGGGACATTCGGCAATAAAAGCTTCGGTAAACGGAGCAAGGCAGGTTGCAGGAGCTATAACGGCTTCGACAATTACCACTGTGTGCGTATTTTTACCCATAGTTTTCGTAGAAGGTATTACAAAACAGATATTTGTTGACCTTGCACTTACTATAACCTATTCACTTATGGCAAGTCTTATAGTTGCACTTACGCTTGTTCCTGCTATGGGACAGTCGCTTTTCAGAAAAACCAAGGAGCAGAAAAAAGGTCTGCTTGACAGAATGCTCTGGTTATATGAAAAAAGTATAAGATTTACGCTTTCGCACAGACTTGTTGCACTGCTTATCGCCTTTGCTATGCTTGTGGGAAGCTCTGTTCTGGAGTTTACAAAGGGTTTCAGCTTTATGCCTGATTCAAGCAGCAGCGAAATACAGATAAGTATGACTATGCCTAAGGGCAGTAAGTTTGATGATACCGTAAAAGGAATAGATAAGGTTCTTGAAATAATAAATTCCTCAGGAAAGGAAAAATTTGAAACTGTCGGAGCAATGGTCGGCGGAAGTACATCGATAATGGGAATTGGCGGAGGCTCAGATGACGGAGCAGCATCTATGTACATAGTTCTCAAAGATGCCTATGCAAAGGAAAGCGGAAAAATTTCTTCCGAGCTTTCGGAAAAATTCAAGAAAGAATTTGACGATGATGTAAAATTCACCGTAGGCAGCAGCGGTATGAGTTCTATGTCTGCACTTATGGGGAGCGGCATAGGTGTAACGGTATACTGTGATGACCTCGACAAGCTTCAGAAAACTGCAAATGAGATTGAAACACTCATTAAAAGAGTTGACGGTGTAACCGAAACCGACAACGGCATACCTGACACAACAAAAGAAATAAGAATTACCGTAGATAAGGAAAAGGCTATGGAAAATTCACTGACCATAGCACAGGTATTTCAGAAGATTTCAGGAATAATAAAAAACGAAAACAAGGCGACATCTCTTACCTCAAAGGACGGAAGTTCCATAGACGTTATGGTAATAGACGAGAACAAAAACGAAATAGAAATAGAAGAGCTTATGGACGAAAAGCTTACCTATACCGATATGGAGGGAAATGAAAAGTCTGTAACACTCGGAGAAATTTCAAAAATCACGAGAGAAAAGGCTATGAATACCATTTCAAGAAACGGTCAGAGAAGGTATGTTACAGTAACTGCATCAGTTTCAGAGTATCATACTGTAACAGAGGTTGCCAACAGCATACAGGACGTTGTGAATGCCTATAAACATGATTCAGATGTATCCATAGATTTTTCGGGAGAAAACGAAACAACTATGGAGTCGGTAGGTGAACTTACAAAAATGATTTTACTCGGAGTTGTATTCATATACCTTGTAATGGTGGCACAGTTCCAGAGTCTGAAATCTCCGTTTATAGTAATGTTTACTATTCCGCTTGCATTTACGGGCGGTTTCCTTGGATTGTTCTTTACAGGATTTGATATAAGCGTTGTTTCAATGATAGGCTTTGTTATGCTTTGTGGTATTGTTGTAAATAACGGTATCGTTCTTGTAGATTACGTTAATCAGCTTCGTATAGGCGGTATGGATAAGAAAGAGGCTCTTGTGGAAGCAGGAAAAACAAGAATGCGTCCCATACTTATGACTGCCATAACTACAATTATAGGTCTTGTTTCTATGGCTCTCGGCATAGGCGAGGGTACAGAGATGATGCAGCCTGTAGCTATAGTATGTATCTTCGGTCTTATGTACGCTACACTTATGACACTCTTTATAGTACCTGTAATGTACGATGTTATGAACAGGAAGCCTATGCGTGTAGTAAGCAGAGAAGAACTTGAAAGTATTGATGACTGATGCACAAACCATATGCGATTGCAGCCCACGGACGGCATAAGCCGTCCGTGAACTTCAAGGCTTTGCCTTGAAGTTGTAAAAAGCGAAAGCTTTTTACGGCTGCAATCGCAAATAACTGCTGTTTTTAATAATTTTGTAAAAGCGTTGTTTAAGTATAACGCTTTTATTTTTTGTAAGACATTAAATTTTTGTATTATTAAAATACGAACGGGAAAGAATCTGATAATAAGGGAGTGATTTCGGTATGAATATAAATACGGATTTGGCACTGGAAGTACAGGAATTTGCAGGTAACAGTATGGACGGAACAGAAGTTACAGAAAAGTCCTGTGACGGAATGCACATTACCAAAATAAACATAATAACGGAAAAGGCTGCCGAAATTTTCGGAAAAGATAAGGGAACATACATTACGGCAGAGTTTTTATCTATACCTGATATATTTTCGGATAACGGCTGCAAGATAAAAATTATAGGCAGGTATATCAGGGAGCTTCTGCCTGAGAATGGAACGGTACTTGTAGCAGGGCTTGGAAATTACAGAATAACACCTGACGCACTCGGCCCTCAGAGTACAAGATATATAATTGCTACGAGGCACATAAAAAGTGAAATATCGGATATTTCAGGTTTTAATGGATTAAGAAGCGTAGCAGTAATAGCTCCGGGAGTTCTCGGGCAGACGGGAATAGAAGCAGGCGAGCTTATTTTAAGTACGGTACAAAAAATAAAGCCGTCCGCCGTCATAGTGATAGATGCACTTGCATCAAGACGAACGGAAAGACTGGGAAATACTCTGCAGATTTCAGATACGGGAATATCTCCGGGGGCGGGAATAGGGAACAGGCGTATTGAGATTAAGGAAAAATTTCTGGGAATACCTGTTATAGCTATAGGAGTGCCGACAGTAGTAAATGCGTATACTCTTGTATACGATATTATAGGGGATAAAAAAACGGATATTAAGGATTTTACAGGAAAGAAAGATATGTTTGTCACACCTAGGGAAATAGATACTTTAATAGAAAAAAGCTCAAAATTTATCGGAATGGCTGTCAATATGGCTCTGCACGAGGGCTACAGTTTAGCAGAGCTTGCTGAAATTGCAGGCTGAACAAAAAAATAACCCACAGTCAGATTCAAACAAAAATGGATCTGACTGTGGGTTTAATATTTCATTATACCTTGGCTTTCAGAAATTCGTCCTGCATATAGTTATAAACATCTGTAGGAAGATTTGAGAAAGTATAGCATTTTTTAAGATAAGCCTCATCGGGATAGATAAGCTTATTGTTTTTAATATCGTCATCAAGCAGGTCATAAGCAGCCTGATTGGGAGTGGAATATCCGAGGTATTCAGCGTTAGCCTTGGCAACTTCGGGTTCGAGCATATAATTTATGAACTTTTCAGCAAGAGCCTTGTTTTTCGTTGTTTTTGGAATACACATAGAGTCTATAAAGAGGTTTGAGCCTTCTTTGGGGAGAACGTAGTCAAGGTCTTCGTTATTCTCCATCATAGTAGCTATATCGCCGGCATAGTAGGGAGCGAGTGCAGACTGATTTCCCTCCATCTCTGTGAACACTTGATCCATAACGTACTTTTTGAGCAGAGGTCTTTGTTCTTTAAGATAAGCTGAAGCTATATCTATATCGTCCTTTGTAATTTTTGTGGGAGTTATGCCTTTAAGACGCATAGCTATAGCCATAGCATCTCTCGAATTATCGAACATAAGGATATTTCCGCTGTACTGCTTGTCCCAAAGAACGCTGAAGCTGTCGGGTTTTTCTTTAACCATAGTTTTGTTGTAAGCAAGAGCGACCACACCCCAGGAGTAAGGAACGGAATATTCACCGTTGGGGTCGAAATCGTTCTTTTTATATTTTTCCATAACGTTGTCATAGTTGGGAATATTGCTGAAATCAATTTTTTCAAGCATATCTTCTTCAATTAGCTTTGCGACCATATAGTCAGAGGGAATTATAACATCGTAGGAGGAATTACTTTCTTTTATGAGGTTATACATTTCCTCGTTGGATTCATAGTTTGTATAGTTGACCTTGACGTTATATTTTTCCTCAAATGATTTTATGGTATCGAGAGTACCGTCCTCACCGTTTGAAATATATTCGCCCCAGTTGAAAACGTTTATTTCCTGTTTTTCCGTGTTGTTGCCGTTTCCGCCGCCGTTTTCCGAATTACAGCCTGTAACCATAAAGGCTGCCGAGCTTATAACAAGTGCAGACATAATCAAGCTTAGTATTTTTTTCAATTTTCATATCTCCTTTTCTGTTTAAGGGTTTCACCCTTAAAAATCCTGACCAAAGGCTCCGCCTTTGGAAACCGCAAGCCTTTAAAAGGCTTGACCTAAACTTTATGTTTTTAGGAATTAATTATATTTATGAGTTTGCAGCCCTTGCTTTTTCGGCTCTGTACTCACGGACATTAACGATTATGAGTATAGTTATCGTAACAACAAAAAGCAGGGTAGACAATGCGTTTATAGTAGGCGAAATTCTTCTTCTCAGCATAGTGTAAATCTGAATGGGAAGTGTCTGAAATCTTGCACCTCTGGTAAAATATGTAATTACGAAGTCATCAAGAGAGTATGTGAAAGACATAAGCAGACCTGAAACAACTCCGGGCATAATTTCAGGCACAACAGTTTTCATAAAAGCCTGCCGCTGATTGCAGCCGAGGTCGAGAGCGGCTTCATATATACTGTAGTCCATCTGTCTGAGCTTAGGCATAACATTCAGAACCACATACGGTGTACAGAAGCTTATATGAGCGATAAGGACTGTCCAGAAGCCCATTTCAAAGTTGAAAATATTACCAAGAAATGTAAACAGAAGCATAAATGATACACCTGTAACTATTTCGGGATTTATAATAGGAACGTTTGAAACGTTGGTAACTACTGTACGGACAGTTTTTTTCATATTATAAATGCCGACAGCGGCTAAAGTTCCCAGAACAGTGGAAACTATCGAAGCTATTACAGCAACAATAACGGTATTGTAAAGTGAGGTCATAATGGCACTGTTGTTGAAAAGTTCATAGTACCATTTTAGGGTAAAGCCCTTCCATACGGAGGTTTTGCCGTTGTTGAAAGAATAGAGAATAAGAACGGCAATAGGGAGGTAGAGGAAAAGCATAACCAGTGCAATATAAATTCCCGAAGCGATTTTTCTCTTTTTTTTCAAGCTACAGCCGCCTCCTCGTCACCGAACTTGTTCATAATTACCACAAGGATAAGAATAATAACCATAAGGGCAAGCGAAATAGCAGAACCGACGTTTTTATCTCTCTGGAAGATATTTTCTATAACGTCACCAATCATTTTGTCGCCCGTACCGCCTAAATACTGAGCTACAAGGAATGTACTTGCGGTGGGAACAAAAACCATAGTAAAGCCGCTTATAATTCCGGATACACTGAGAGGAAAGACAACCTTTCTGAATACGTTGAATTTACCTGCACCTAAATCTTTTGCGGCTTCAATCAGGCTGTCATCTATTTTAAGCATAACGGCGTGCAGAGGAAGCACCATAAAAGGAAGATAGTTATATACCATACCGAGTACAACCGAGCCAGCGTTTCCCATAAGCGGAATATCAAGACCGAATATTTTTACGGCTGTATCAACAAGACCGTCATTTTGCAGCAGCAGAACCCATGCGTATATTCTGAGTATGAAGTTCATCCACATAGGGAGCATAATCATCATAGTTATTGCCGTTCTTGCTCTTCCGCTGGAGCGTGACATTATGTAGCTTAAAGGATATGCTATGACAAGGCAGATAACTGTAGATATGAGTGCAATCCACAGCGAGCGTATAAAGACATCGGTATAAAAAAGGCTGTCCACGAATGAATTAAGCGTAAATGCACCGCTTTTGTCGGTGAATGCGTAGTACACGACCATAACAAGAGGTACAACAGTAAAAAACAGCATCCATATAAGATAAGGTATTGCAGGAGCTTTTGATTTCACGCCTTATCACCTCCGTCAGATGATGAAGGCTTTGTGCCGCAGTATTCCGAGAAATGAGCATTCTCAAAATTGAAGCATATCGGAGCGGTAGTTGCAACCTGTTCGTCCTGAGTACTTGTCATAAGCCACTTATGATTTTCTGTTTCCATAATAATTTCGTTGTACTCACCCTTATATATGACGGATTCGATATAAGATTCAAGCTGTCCGTTACCGTCACCTGCAATATAAATTCCCGAAGGAGGGAGGGTTATTTCAACAACAGCACCCTCAGAGTAGCAGTGACCGTTCACTTCGAGGGTTTTGCCCTCGATTTCAATTTCCATAGAATTATTTTCAGGGTCGCTTGAAGTGACCTCAGCCGTAAATATATTGTTTTCGGTAGGGAAGAGCTTTTTCATTATATGAATGTTTTCGGGAGTAAAGCTCATACCGATTTTAGTATTTACGGGTTCGCAGTCGGTGCTGTGAATAATCCACAGACAGCCCTCACAGTCAACCTCCATTTCATAGTGTACGCCCTTGAAAACAACGCTTGTAACAGTACCTGTAAGAAGTCCTTTTTCGGGACTTACTATTTCTATATCTTCGGGTCGGATAACAACGTCTACAGGCTGATAGCTTTCAAAACCTGTATCGATACATTTTATTTCCCTGCCCTGTAAAATCACGGTGCAGTCCTCTTTCATAATACCGTTGAGTATATTGGCTTCTCCGATAAAATCGGCTACAAAGGCATTTGCAGGCTCATTGTAAATATCGGTCGGAGTACCAATCTGCTCGATTTTGCCGTTGTTCATAACAACAACCCTGTCCGACATTGTGAGAGCCTCCTCCTGGTCGTGCGTTACGAACACGAAGGTGGTTTTGAGCTGGTTCTGAAGCTGTTTAAGTTCAATCTGCATATCTTTTCTCAGTTTTAAATCCAAAGCACCGAGCGGCTCATCAAGAAGAAGAACCTTAGGGTCGCATACCAACGCTCTTGCTATGGCAACTCTCTGCTGCTGACCGCCTGAAAGCTTTGATACAGGACGCTTTTCGTAGCCTTTCAAATCGACTACCTCTAGCATTTTTTTGACGGTTTTGTCAATTTCTTCCTTTGATTTTTTCTTGAGTTTAAGCCCGAAAGCGATATTTTCATAAACGTTAAGATGTGGAAATAACGCATATTTCTGAAAAACAGTATTTACATTTCGTTTGTTGGGCGGCAGGTTGTTTATAAGCTCACCGTCGAAATACAACTCTCCGCTGTCAGGCTCAAGAAAACCTCCTATAATTCGCAGAGTAGTGGTTTTTCCGCAGCCGCTGGGGCCCAGCAGGGTAATAAATTCCCTGTCCCTGATATCGAGATTGATTTTGTCGAGAATTACCTCTCCGTCAAACGACACTTCAATATTTTTTAAAGAAACCACAGGATTTTCACTCAATTTATGCACCTCCGTAAAATATAGACAAATTGCCTTAATCATCAACAAAAAAGACGGTATTCATTTGTCAATATACATTATAAAACAGATTTCATTGTAAAACACTTTTACCCTTTAGTCAAGTAAAATACAAAAATATTTTACTAAAAATTTGAACACTACAGTATTCTGATGCAAAAAAGAATATTAAACAGGTTTTTATCGGTTATTCACTGTTTCGGGGTTCATATCGTGATGTGCAAGTCTTTCCCAGGCGAGATTTTCCCACTTTGAATCAGGTTTGCCGTAATTGCAGTAGGGGTCGATGGATAATCCGCCTCTGGGCAGGAACTTTCCCCATACTTCGATATATTTAGGGTTCATAAGCTTTATGAGGTCTTTCATAATTATGTTTATGCAGTCCTCGTGGAAATCTCCGTGATTTCGGAAGCTGAAAAGATACAGCTTCAAGGATTTGCTTTCAACCATAAGCTTATCGGGAATGTATGATATATATATTGTTGCGAAATCAGGCTGTCCCGTGATAGGGCAGAGGCTTGTAAATTCGGGACAGTTGAACTTTACAAAATAATCGTTTTCCGTATGCTTATTCGGAAATGCTTCAAGCAGTTCAGGAGAATAGCTGTTTCCGTATACGGTATTTTTGTTGCCTAAAAGAGTTATGCTTCCTTTTTCGCTTTCTGTTCTTCCGTTCAAGATTATTCTCCTTTCATAAGAGGGTCGGTTACTCCGTTTGCCTCGAATGCGGCAATTCTGTCACGGCACGTTCCGCACATTCCGCAGGGAGTTTCATTTCCTTCATAGCAGCTCCAGGTAAGTTCGTAAGGTACTTTAAGGATAAGTCCCCTTTTTACGACATCTGCTTTTTTCATTCCCACAAACGGAGCTGATACTTTAAGCTGATTTCCGCTGCCTATGTAAATGGCAGTATTTATTGCATCGTTAAATTCCTTGCTGCAGTCGGGATAGGCATTGCCGGCGGCATCATCGCTGTGTGCTCCGTAGAAAATTTCGCCGCAGCCGTGAGAAAGTGCTATGCTTGCCGCCGCAGATAAAAACAAGCCGTTTCTGAACGGTACATATGTAGATACGGGCGAACCGTCAGTACTTTCAAGCTGAGCTGCATAGCTTTCCTTTGGAATTTCGTTTTCTGAACCCTTTAAAAGAGAACAGTCCGAGCTTTCAAATATTTTTGCCAAATCGAGTTTCAGAAGTTTTACACCATAGTAATCGGCTATATTTTCGGCAGAAGATATTTCTTTATCGTGCTTTTGTCCGTAAGCTACAGACAGTGCAAGTACATTTTCATTTCCGTATTTATTTACAGCTTCTGCAAGACAGGTTGTACTGTCCACACCGCCGCTGAGCAATACAAGTGCTTTCATATAATATACAGTTCTCCTTTATATATATGTTTATTCAAATCTGAGAAGTTCTTTAAGATTTGAATCGGTACGGAATTGTCCTGTAAACGTTGTTGTAATGGTTTTTGCGTTGGGATTTTTTATTCCTCTTGATGTCATACAACTGTGACAGGCACTTATTGCTACTCCGACATCTTCCGTTCCTGCTGCTTCAGATATTATTTCAGCAATATCTTTTCCGAGTTTTTCCTGAAGCTGTAATCTTTTAGCCGCCATATCGCATATACGTACAATTTTGCTCATACCGAGAACTTTTCCGTTGGGAATATAGGCTACGTTGACCCTCACATTATACATAAGTGCCATATGATGCTCACAATAGCTGAAAACTGTAATATCTTTCATTACTACGGCATTTTCGCTGTCAGCATAGCTTTCGTACTCAAAGGTTTTGCCGAACATCTGTGCAATTTCGTGATTGCTATAAGCTGTTCCCTCAAGTACTTCTTCGAGCATTCTCGCTACTCTCTGCGGAGTTTCTCTCAGACCCTCTCTTTCGGGATTTTCTCCTATAGCCTCAAGTATGCCCTTTACATGTTCCTCAATAGCTTTTCTGTCCATAAATCTGTACTTACACTCCTCTTCTTTCAGGCTCCCATATAAATTTATGAAGCTGTAACTGTAACCTTACCTTATTGAGATTATGCACTATCATAAAGTCAACCATTTCTGACGGTTCTATGTTTCCGAAAACAGGGCTTAGGTATATATGACATCTGTCGGAAAGCGAATACTTCTTTATTATGTACAATGCTTTTTTCAGGTCGGTACTGCTTCCTGCTACCATTTTGACTGTATCACTTTTTTTCAGAAGATAAAAGTTATCTGTACACATAAAGTTTTCCATACCGCTTGACGGAAGCTTATAATCCATAGTAAATACTGGACGGTGCTTTAATTCTGCAAATTTACCGAGAGGTATGCTCCCATTTGTTTCTATCTCAACTCTGAGTCCTTTACCTGAGAGAAGCTCAATAAGAGTTCCAATATCATTCTGCAAAAGAGGCTCTCCGCCTGTAAGGGTAACGTTTATAACTTTTTGCTGTATTACCCATTCCAGAAGCTCCTGCGGTGACATAGGAATTGATTGCGTATCCTTACAGTTTGCCCATTTTGTATCGCAGTATGAGCAGTTAAGATTACAGCCCTTAAAACGTATGAATGCTGAAAGTTCTCCCGCATGAGCAGCTTCTCCGTTTATACTTACAAATTTTTCAACGACATCAAGCATTGTTATATTTCCTCCTCGTAACAGGCACAGTTATCAGGTGTTTCGTATACCGTCACACTGTACATCTGAAGTTTTTCTCTTTCTTTAAGTATCTCATAAAAGTATTTTGAAAAATTTTCGGCTGTCGGCCGGAAGTCAACCTCTATAATTCTGAAATGTTCATCACATAGAGCTTTCATTGTATTTTCTCTGAGAGTTCCCTTTTGTACTATCAGAGAGTGGTCAAAGCTGTCCGCAACGGCTTTGACGGCTTTTTTGAAATCTCCGAAATCTATGAGCATTCCGCTTTTTTCGCCTTCAGACTGTAATTTTTCTCCGTATATTTCAGCCTCAATGACCCAGCGGTGTCCGTGAATATTTGCACATTTTCCGTTATAGCCTTTGAGAAAATGTGCACTGTCGAATGATGCTGATGTTTTTAATTTATACATTATATACTCACCCTCAAAATAAAAGCGTCTGCCTATTGTAAAGCAGACGCACCGACAGCTTTGTAAATTGTATATTTACAAAAACCTATATTCAATAAGTTAATAAACTATAGATGCCCTAGTTTTGTTTATAGACAGGATGGTGCAAACGAACTGTCTTTTTACCTCGTTTTAGAAATTATATCATTTTCGCAGTATTATTGTCAACAAAAATAAATTGCCTTTGCAATTAAAAAATATAATACTTGTTTTTACACAGACAATTCTTTTTCCTTGACAGGTTTATTATAATTATATAAAAGCTTAAGCGTAAAAATCACATATGCGGATAAATATATCAAAGCCATAATGTTGATATCTATAAAATCACTGCAAAATAAAAATTTGCATATTCCCCTTAAGCTTGCAAAATTACAGAATATTGCCAGAAATACATAACCTTTTTTCAACAAAACAAAAGCACTTATTATACATAAAATATCCAACAAGTAAGAATATCTTTCATGCATAGACGGTAAAAATAAAATTACTGTCCACACACTCCATACTGCAATTGCTAAAAAATTTTCTATCCTATAAAAATCAAAATTTTTTATAATCAAAAAAGAGAAAAATGCAACTAATATCAGGAAAGTGAGTGCTATAGCTAAAAAAGCGAAATCTCCATATGTCATAACTTTGCCAAAGAAAACATATAGGTTGGGGAAATTATTACTCAACGTCTTATATTCAAACGTTTGATTTACATATACCATCCAAATATCAGGAAAAGGTCTTTTAAAGAAAATTATTGCAGGAAGACACATAATTATATCAACAACGGGTATAATTAAAAAATTCAAGATTGAATTTTTTTGTGTATTAAAATAATGAAATACAAAAAAAGGAAAAATAAAAACTGTCTGCAATTTAAATGCAAATGCTATTCCGAGAAATATAAAAGATATAGTGTTTTTATTTTTAAATAAAAAGTATAAAGATAAAACTATAAAGCAGGAGTATATGGAGTCGCACTGTGCCCAATAAGTAGAATTAAAAACCACATTTAATGAACAAAATACAGCCACATAAGCAAAAGAGGCTTTTATTTTTGAATGATGGCTAAGTTCATATACAAATAACGCAGAAGAAACAGACAATATTATATCGAAGAATATGGATAATAATTTATATGATACCAAAGAATTAAAAGGCAAGTGAACCAAAATAAAAATTATAGTTTGATAAGGTATATTATAATCACCAACTTGGTTTGACAACCCTGATACTGATATTTCATCCCACCATATTCTGAGATGAAAATTATAATCTGCACTAGCATATTTCATACCGTTATATCTCATAATTATTCCAGCGAATGTGGCAAATACGAGAAAAAACCATACGATGTTTTTCTTAACAAAATCAACAATCTTTTTTTCAAACTCAAAAGCTTTCATGCAGTTCACCAAGTTTTTATGATAAGGTCATCGTTTTCTACGGTAAGAGCTGCCGTGGTAAGCATTCCTTCACCATGGCTTATTATTTCGGAAGCTATTTTATCTTCAACATTATGTCTTATATAGTTTCTTATATCTCTTGCACCGCTTTTTCCGCCTGATGATTTTTCTGCGATAAAATCAACAGAAAGATCATCAAATTCAAATTTTATACCTTTTTCGCTGAGAGAATCCACATACTCATTCAGAACAAGTTTTGCAATACCCTTGAAATCCTCTTTATTAAGGTTTCTGAAAACTATAATATCATCTACTCTTGCAAGAAATTCAGGTCTTAAAAACTCTCTCAAAGCTTTAAGAACGTGTTCCTTGTTTGCTTCTTCCTCTGTTTTTCCGAAGCCGAGTGCGGATTCGGTTTTATTACTTCCTGCATTGGAGGTCATAACTATTACAGTATTTTCAAAATTAACAATTCTTCCGTGAGCATCTGTTACTTTTCCCTCATCGAGAATCTGAAGCAGTATATTCAGAACATCGGGGTGAGCTTTTTCTATTTCATCGAAAAGCAGTACGGAATAAGGTTTTCTTCTCACTTTTTCCGTTACCTGTCCAGCCTCGTCATAGCCTACGTATCCCGGAGGTGAACCGATAATTTTTGACACAGCATGCTTTTCCATATACTCCGACATATCAAGTCTGATAAGAGTTTCGGGAGTATCGAAAAGCTCCTCAGCAAGTACCTTTACAAGCTCTGTTTTTCCGACACCTGTAGGGCCTACAAATATAAAAGATGCAGGTCGTCTGCGAGGACTTATCTGTACACGGCTTCTTCTTACAGCCTTTGCTATAGCGGATATAGCCTCGTCCTGACCTACTATATGCTTTTTCATAGAAACTTCAAGCTCTGCGAGCTTGTTAAGCTCGTTTTCTTCCACACGCTGAGCGGGAATACCTGTCCAAAGCTCTATGACATGAGCCAGATCCTTATCTGTAACCTCAGCACTAAGTGCTTCAGGCTCTAATTTACTTATTTTTCCTTTTACCTTTGCAATCTCAGCCTTGATTTTTGCTACAGCTTCGTAATCTATTACTTCCTGATTTTCTGTAAGCTCTTCTTCTCTTGTTTCAAGGTATCTAAGCTCATTTGTAAGGTTATCATATTTTTCCATAGCCTTGCAGCCCAATGCCGCACACGCACACGCTTCATCAAGCAAATCTATAGCCTTGTCGGGAAGAAATCTGTCGGTTATATATCTTTCTGAAAGAACAACCGCTCTGCGTATAATCTTTTCAGGAACTGAAACCCTGTGGTGTTTTTCGTAATAATCCTTTACACCCATCAGAACATCTGTGGTATCTTTTATTGAAGGCTCATTTACCGTAACAGGCTGAAAACGTCTTTCAAGTGCTGCGTCCTTTTCTATATACTTTCTGTACTCGTTGAAGGTAGTTGCTCCTATTACCTGAATTTCACCTCTTGAAAGTGCAGGCTTGAGGATATTTGCAGCATTCATAGTTCCCTCGGAATCGCCTGTTCCGACAAGGTTATGGACTTCATCTATAAAAAGTATTATGTTTCCTGCTGCCTTTACCTCTGCCGTAAGACCCTTTATTCTGCTTTCAAACTGACCTCGGAACTGAGTTCCTGCTATAAGTGATGTAAGGTCAAGCAACTGTATTTCCTTGTCTTTAAGTCTGAGAGGAACATCACCTTTTGCTATTCTGAGTGCAAGACCTTCGGCTATAGCTGTTTTTCCTACTCCTGGTTCTCCTATAAGACAGGGATTGTTTTTGCTTCTTCTCGAAAGTATCTGAATAACCCTTGCTATCTCTTTATCTCTTCCGATAACTCTGTCAAGCTTACCTTTTCTTGCTCTTTCGGTAAGGTTTGTACAGTAAGCATCTATATGCTTATGTCCGGCTTCCTTGTCCTTTCTGCTTTTTCCCTGCTGTTTTTTATCACGGGCAGCATTACCGAATATTCCGAAAGGAAATGTCGGTGCTCCTCCCTGAGAGAATTTATCAGGATTATCGCTGTCATCATCATCTTCGCTTACGGGAAAGCCTGCATCACCGAGCATACTGCCCAAATCAGACATACCCGGAATTTCACCGCCGTTCATTTCCATAAGGCTGTCCATGGAATCCTGCATATTTTCGAGCTGTTCGCTTGTAATTCCCATTTTGTTCATCAAATCCTTTACTGGTTTGATGTTAAGCTTATCCGCACAGCTCAGACAGTAACCTTTCTGATTATTTCCGGAGCTGTCAGAAACAAACACAACTGCAGGTCTTTTTCCACAATTACTACAAAGCATAAAATTAACTCCTCAACATAGATTTTATATACAAAATACAACTTATTTTCTTAACATAAACTTAATCATGCGGCTTCGCTCACAATGCGATTGCAGACCGCATCGGCATACGCCGATGCGGAAATTCAGGCAAAGCCTGAATTTCCGTTTCGGACGTTAGTCCGAAACCATCTGCAATCGCCGAACTTACCCGCATTCAGATTTTTTTAGAGGGTTTCTGCTCATTTTGGGGCAACTCCTTCAAAAGAAGCAGAAAAACTCCGGCATAATTCAGAAGAGCGAAAATCATCGCAAAAACCGTAATTCCGACCAGAAAAACGGTAAGATAAGGCATATCATAGTGAAGAACTGATTTATATAAAACTATGGATACTACCGAAACATAAAAAATCAGCGTTGCCACCTTGCCGTACCATTTTGCAGCGGGAGGCTCTATACCTTTTTTCAGAAGGTAGAAGCCGCCTGTAAGCATAAGGACATCTTTTACTATCAGAACGGACAAAAACGGAAAAATAACAGGAATAAGTATTCCGAAGCATATGACTACAGCTACAAGAGTGAGTTTATCGGCAATAGGGTCAAGCAGTTTACCAAGCTTTGATACCTGATTTAATTTTCTTGCAAAAAAGCCGTCCAGACAGTCACTTATTCCCGACAAAAGTATGAAGCTGAAGGCTTCTATATATTTTCCGCAAAGGAAAAACAGAACAAAAGGGATTATCAACAAAATTCTGAAAAAAGATATGCAGTTTGGTACGGTAAAAATCATATTGGAGTCCTCGTCGCAGGGACTCAATATCTTTATATCTTTATTATCAGCATTAGACATTATAAAGAAATTCTCTCCTTTTCAAACTACTGCCGCAAAGGGGAAGGATTTTCTGCCGGCAGGAAAAGGGATATTCAAAGTTTTGTTATTCATCGTAATATACCTCTCCGTCTTCATCATATGATTCATCATAATCATCGGTATCTTCAAAAGATACATAACCGTAAAATTTTTCTCTTCCGTCCGAAATCAAATCAAACAAAAACGAATTTGTCTGAATATTTTCGGTTACTTTTCCTTCCTTGTCTATGGCAGGCATAAACACTGACATAGCGAATACAGCTATAAAAACTATCAGTATACCGTAAACAAGACCTATGATAAGACCTACTATACGGTTTGCAGTGCCTACGATGGGGATTTTGTTTACAATATTTGCTACTCTGCACAAAATTCCTATTATTATACTTATAACTGCAAAAAGGATACATATGACACAGACACGTATGACTGCTATATATACAGGAGCGGCAGCATTATGTATTATATTGCTGGCATATCCCGAAAGCTCCTCAACGGAGCTTCCGGTTATACTGTTAAGGGAATTTATAATGTCTTCGCTGTCACAGAATTCCCAGAGAAACGGTGGAAAGCTGTTGAATACGCTGTCACCTATGTTGGCAACTCCGTTGGATATTGCATCGGAAATAGTATTTGTTATTTTTTCGTCAACACCGGGCCTTATAAAATTTTCATAAATCCAGGGTGCGAGATTTGTTCCCAAAGCATATGATATTATCATAGAAACAATTCCGCCCACTAAGGAAAGAACCGTCCCCACAGCTCCCCTTGCAAATCCTATAATCGCAAATACTGCCACTGTAAGAAGCATTAAACTGTCAAACCAATTAAACATCATCTGTCATCAACCCATATCATTATTCAGCTATTACCAGTTAATATAACACATTATGCCCAAAAATACAATTATTAAATTGTAAACAAATGAGGCTTGTTTTTGCTTATTAACGCAGTTTTATTGCACGTATTTCGCTTGTTCCGAGTACATAGGCGGTTTTTTCGTCAAGAAAAGTAACTCCTTTTGAATCTAGCTCCACATTATATTCGTTCAGAAACTTTTCTTTTTTTATGTCGAATACAGAAACAGTATTTCCGGCAAGAACAGCGGCATTATCCCCGAAAACATCAACTGCTACAATCGCAAGGTCTGTTTTGGTGCTGGTAATAAAGCCGTTCTGAGATATATTCCAAAGCTCACAGCTTTTTCCGTCCTCAAACGGAGAAAGTGAAAGTATTATATTGTTCTGCATAATTTTCTTACTTATAAGATTATATCCGTTATATGTAAATTCATACTTGTTCTGGTAATCGGAAGTAATAACCATAGCGGAGCGGTCGCCTATTATTCCGATATTTCCGTTGTCAAAGAAGCCGGCACTGTATATTGTGACGTTATCAAAATCAATTTTGGACTCGGGTTTATCGCTTGAAAAGTCGATTATATATACCTTTGAAACTATGCTGCCCTCATTGGCATCAAGACCGCAGACCACAGCCTTTGTAGCATCTTTATTAAGAGAAATGGAAACCGCATAGCATTCCGAAAAATAATAGGCATATTTCTGAGTGTTATCCTTGTTAAACACAGTCAGCTTTGATGTGTAGCCGTCGCTTTTTGATAATATCGCATAACAGCCGTTGTCGATTATCACAGCCTGAAATATAATATCATCGACGCTGCCTTCATACACTGTTCCTACAGCCGACTGTATTTCATAGCCGTTTCCCTGTCTGTCATATATTATACTGTAATTTTTGCAGGATTTCATCGCAGGAGAAGAATATTTTATTCTTTTGTCTACGGTAACTCCGCCGCTTGAGTTTATCATCTGGAACTGAGTTTCGCTTATATATGCAAGACTGTTGTTGATAATACACATATCACTGGCATTTACGGACTTGCCCTTTATTTTTACGGGAAAGCCGTCCCCTTTTACCTGAGAAGAGAAAAGGCTTCCCATAAGCGAATCAGGAGATATGAATTTCCATACGGCAGCTATACCTACAGCAAGTACCAGAATTATTCCTATTATCACAATAGTTCTTACTTTTTTATTTTTCGGCTTAGGCAGTTCTTTTCTTTTTTTGATTTCACTGTCCCTTTCATATTCCTCTATGGGTTTATCCTCATAGCTGAGCATTTCTCTCTTGTTTTTTCTTTTCTTTTTCATATCCATAGAACTCACCTCTGATTCAGCTTAACCCTTATATTTTTACCATACATCAGTAGTTGACTTTGTTCAGATAAAGGCCGCAGGCTGGAGCAGTAGGCCCTGCCTTTGCTCTGTCCTTAGCCTCTATTATACCGCTGATACAGTCGGGACTGAACTTTCCCTGAGCTATTCTGATGAGCGTTCCCACCATTATGCGAACCATATTATATAAAAAACCATCAGCCTCTACCGTAATTATTACCATATCACCGTCACGCTCGACACGAAAGTCCGTAACCGTTCTGCACATATTATTGGTATCCCTGTTGTCAATTGTACAGAACGAGGTGAAATCGTGTCTGCCTATATATGCTTTGCAGCAATCGTTTAGCAGAGTTACATCTATCGGAAATTTATAATGATATGCAAGTCCGTCAAGAAAAGGATTTCTTACTTCGGCATTCCATATCTTGTAAACGTATTGCTTACTCTTGCAGCTGTATCTGGCGTGAAAATCCTGTTCGGCTTCTTTAATATCAAGCACAGATATATCAGACGGCAGAAATCTGTTCAATGCCGAAAGCAGTCGGTGACAAGGAATGCTGTGTATCATTTTTAGGCTTATACAGTACATATTGGCGTGTACTCCGCTGTCTGTTCTGGAACAACCCTTTACGCTGTAGGCAGTATCGCCTATTATGTTTTCCAGTGCCGTCTGAAATACCTCCTGTACGGTAACGGCATTGGTCTGTATCTGCCAGCCGTGGTAATTTTTTCCGTTATAAGATATTGTTATAAGGAAATTTCTTATTTCACTATCATTTCCGAAAACATCAGATTGCATATTATCACCCCGATTAAAACAAATACCGAAAAAATTATAATACCTATATCGGTTATTCCTATTTTAAGAACCTTCATTCTTGTTCTGCCGTTTCCTCCACGATAGCAGCGGCATTCCATAGCTACCGCAAGCTCGTAGGCTCTGTTGAACGATGACACGAAAAGAGGAACAAGAACAGGTATCATTGCCTTTAATCTTTTCATAAGGCTTCCGTTTTCCATATCCGCACCCCTTGATTTCTGTGCATTGGTTATTTTTTCCGTTTCCTCCAGAAGTGTAGGAATAAACCTTAAAGCTATGGTCATCATCATAGCTATTTCGTGAACCTTTATATGAAATACTTTAAGCGGTTTCATAAGTCTTTCAAGTGCGTCCGTAAGGTCTGTAGGCGATGTTGTATATGTAAGAATGCAGCTTATAAGAATAAGTGCGATTATTCTGACGGATACAAAAGCAGCGTTGCTTATTCCGTTCCACGTTATTTTCAGAAAATGCCATTGCCAGACAGCTTCACCCTTGCCGTAAAATATGTTGAGAACAGACGTAAAAAGCAGTATCATAATTACAGGCTTCATTCCCTTGAAATACATTTTTACAGGAATGCCCGTCATAACAACGCCGAACAGAACAACGGCAAGCATAAATCCCAGCGAAACAAAATTTCCTGTCACAAATAAAAAAATTATATATGCCGTTACAAGCACGATTTTAACTCTGGGGTCAGTTCTGTGTATAAGTGAAGTTCCCGGGAAAAACTGACCAAGTGTAATATCTCTTATCAAAGGAGATTTTCCCCCTTATATTTCCATATAGATTGTTTTCAGGATTTTTTCATCAGAGGCAGAAGCTCCCTGACGGCTTCCTCTACCGTCAGTATACCTTTTTTTACTCCGTATCCGCTTTCGGAAAGCTTATTCATTATGTATGTTATTTCAGGAATTTTCAGTCCCATCTGTTTAAGTCTTTCTCCCTGAGAGAATACATTTTCGGTTGTATCACACATTTCAAGTCTGCCTTTATTCATCACAAGAACCCTGTCAGATATTTTTGCAATATCCTCCATACTGTGAGATACCAGAATTACAGTATTTCCCTGATTTTTATGATATTTCTGAATTTGTGAAAGAAGAAATTCCCTGCCCATAGGGTCAAGTCCTGCCGTGGGTTCGTCCAGTACGAGAACCTCAGGCTGCATTGCTATAACTCCTGCTATAGCGGCTCTTCTTTTTTCTCCTCCCGAAAGCTCAAAAGGGGATTTTTCCAGCAAATCCTCCGACAATGCAGCAAATCTTGCCGCATTTCGGACAGCTTCGTCAAGCTCATTTCCCGAAAGACCTTTGTTGACAGCTCCATATGCAATATCTTTGTAAACCGTATCTTCAAAAAGCTGATACTCAGGGTACTGAAAAACCATTCCTACCCTGAAACGTACCTTTCGTATTTCCTTTGGTTTTTCCCATATGTTTTTTCCTTCAAGCAGAATTTCACCACTGTCAGGCTTTATCAGTCCGTTAAGCATCTGTATAAGCGTTGACTTTCCCGAACCTGTGTGACCTATTATTCCGATAAATTCACCTTTTTCTATCGAAAAGCTTACATCACTTACGGCAGTTTTTTCAAACGGAGTTCGGACACCGTATCTGTAGTTAAGATTTTTTGCTTCAATAATACTCAAATCAGTAATACTCCCAAATTATAAAAATAGTAAGCTGTCAGCCTCACTCAGTGCAGTGCGATTGCAGACCGTTTCGGACATTTGTCCGAAACGGGATTTCAGGCTTGAGCCTGAAATCTGACAAAAGCGTAACGCTTTTGTCGTCTGCAATCGCATAGTAAGCAAAACCTAAGGTTATTGCTCTGACGTTTTGATGTATTTTTTTATAAGATCTATACATTCATCAGGCTTTAAGGGCAGGGTATCGGTTTTTATGCCGTTTTTCCTCAGCATATGCACAAGCTGTGCCGACTGTGGTATATCAAGCGAATGCTTCTTTAAAAGTTCTGCCTGAGAAAAAACCTCATCAGGTGTTCCCTGAGTGAGTATTTTTCCTTTATCCATAACAATTACCTTGTCAGCAAGTACAGCTTCGTCCATATAATGTGTTATGAGAACCGCCGTAATACCGTACTCCTTATTCAGAAAGCGTACTGTATCGGTTACTTCCTTTCTGCCTTCAGGGTCGAGCATAGCGGTAGGCTCGTCCAGAACTATGCACTCAGGCTTCATTGCTATTATTCCTGCAATAGCTACCCTCTGCTTTTGTCCTCCCGAAAGCTTATGAGGTGCATGTTTCCTGTATTCGTACATATTTACGGCTTTGAGTACATTATCTACACGTTCCCGTATTTCTTTGGGGTTTATTCCGAGATTCTCACACCCGAAAGCAACATCTTCCTCAACTATGGTTGCCACAAGCTGATTGTCAGGATTTTGAAGCACAAGACCAACTTTTCGTCTTATTTCATAAATATCATCTTCCGTTTCGGGAATGATGCCGTCTACCGACACTGTACCCTCATCGGGAAGAAGCAGTGCGTTGAAAAGCTTAGCCATAGTGGATTTTCCGCAGCCGTTGTGACCGAGCAACGCAGTAAATTTTCCTTTTTCTATTTCAAGTGATATATTATCAATAACAGCAGCCTTTCCGTATGAAAAGCTTACGTTTTTTATGCTTATAAAACTTTCCATAGCCGAATTACCTTGTCCACAACGCAGTCGAGCCGCACGGAAGCACAAGTCCTGTGTCAGTAACCCTCAGTCCGATTTCATCGGAGGTTACGTTTCCGCCGAATTTCGGAATAAGAACAGTACCCAGCAAATATTCCATTACTGCCGGCGATAATCCCGTTGTATATGAATTAAGTATAAAAAACCGTGCGTCATCAGATAAAACCTCTGAGCAAAGCTGAACCAGAGAATAAAGCTGTTCTTCAAGCTTCCACACTTCGCCTCCGGGACCTCTTCCGTATGACGGAGGATCCATAATAATTCCGTCGTATTTGTTACCACGGCGTTTTTCACGCTGTACAAATTTTATGCAGTCATCAACAATCCACCTTACGGGTCTGTCGGACAATCCTGATACGTCCGCATTTTCCTTTGCCCACTGCACCATACCTTTTGAAGCGTCTACGTGGCATACTTTAGCTCCTGCATTAAGACATGCAAGAGTAGCTCCACCCGTATACGCAAAAAGGTTAAGTACGTTAAGCTGCTTATGGGATTTTTTTATAACTCCGTCAACAAAATCCCAGTTTGCCGCCTGTTCGGGAAATACTCCCGTATGCTTGAAGCCCATAGGTTTTATCCTGAATAAAATATTCCTGTAGCTTATCTGCCATACATCAGGTATTTTTCTGTACTGCTCCCATTTTCCGCCGCCTGATGAAGAACGGTGATAACGTGCGTGTGCCTTTTTCCACAAAGGATTTTTTTCAGGAGTATTCCATATTATCTGAGGGTCGGGTCTTATAAGAATAATATTTCCCCAACGCTCCAGTCTTTCTCCCTCTGATGTATCTATAAGTTCATAGTCTTTCCAATTAGCTGAACGCAACTGCCGTTACCTCCGAATTTTAATTTTTCATACTTAATTCATATATAATTACGTGTATGTGCGTTTTTATGTGCGATTGCAGTCCCCTTACGGACAAGTCCGTAAGGGGCTTAAGCGGCTGTGCCACTTAAGCGACAAAAGACAAGTCTTTTGTCGACTGCAATCGCATTATGCTGACAGCCGGAAACTGCTGCCGAACCATAAAATATAAATTCAAGACTTTGCTCCCAGTTTATTTTCTACAACCTTGGCTGTTTCATCTGCAAGCTTTTTGATTTCATCGTAATCAGTACCCTCAAGCATTACTCTTACAAGAGGTTCTGTTCCGGACTCTCTTACAATAATTCTTCCGTGACCATCAAGCTGATTTTTAACCTCTGAAATTTTAGCCTGAATATCGCTGTCACAGTCCAACTTTTTCTTTCCTTCGGGAGAGATTTTAACGTTGACCATAACCTGCGGATATCTCTGCATTACTTTTGCAGCTTCTGAAAGCTTAACATTTTTTCTTTTAATAAGGCTTAAAATCTGTGCGGCAGTTGTCTGACCGTCACCTGTAGTACAGTAATCAAGGAATATAACGTGACCGCTCTGCTCTCCGCCTATTGAGTAGCCGTTCTTTACCATAGATTCAAGGACATATCTGTCACCTACTTTTGTGGCTTCAAAATCAATCTGATTTTTCTCGCAGAATTTGTTAAATCCCATATTTGTAAGAATTGTTCCTACAGCGGTATTGTTTTTAAGCATACCTCTTTCTTTCAAATCGAGGGCACACATTGCTATTATAAAGTCACCGTCTATAAGCTCGCCGTTTTCGTCCACAGCAAGACATCTGTCAGCATCACCGTCAAATGCTATACCGCAGTCGAGTTTATTTTCCTTTACATACTCGGCAAGAGCTTCGATATGTGTTGAGCCGCAGTTTTTATTTATGTTCACGCCGTCAGGATTTGAATTCATCATATGGCATTCCACACCCAAGCCGCTGAAAATAGCCTCAGCCGTGCGTGATGCCGAACCGTTTGAACAGTCAAATGCGACTTTAAGTCCCTGAGGTTTTTCGGGTACTGTTCCTATAACATGATTTATATAGTCATTAAGACCTGTTTCAGAAACAGTTACCTTTCCAAGTTTATCCTCACAAACTATATTGTAAAGCTTTGCATTGTCGAGAACGATTTCTTCTATTTCATTTTCCAGTATATCAGGAAGTTTGAAGCCTGTTGAACTGAATATTTTAATTCCGTTAAATTCATACGGATTGTGAGAAGCCGAAATCATAATTCCTGCATCAGCACTGTATTTTTTTACAAGAAGAGCTACCGCAGGAGTAGGTACTACTCCTAGGGTTATTACATCTGCTCCTACAGAACAAAGTCCTGCGATTATAGCTCCCTCCAGCATATCCGAGCTTAAGCGTGTATCTTTTCCTATGATGACAACGGGCTTTTTATCGCTTTGTTCCGTAAGAACCATAGCAGCCGCTCTTCCTATATTCATAGCAAGCTCACATGTAAGTTCCGTGTTTGCTACTCCTCTTGCACCGTCTGTTCCAAAAAGTCTTCCCATTCTTAAATCCTCCAATTCGTTAATTATTTACTAAGTAAGTGACATACTCCCGCCGCTTACGCTAACGCTTAGAAGCGGGGGCTTCTCGTTCAAGTACAGCAGTCTGTACAGTATCAGCGAGCTAACCCCGTGTGTCCCACGGTTTTGTTTTTTATTGCTTTATG